>OHJJ01000088.1_pt1 | contig 68597 bp, 50 predicted proteins | sample 1568551 | NCBI WGS metagenome assembly OHJJ01 (sample SAMEA3879505, study PRJEB24766) | human gut metagenome | biome: human-associated habitat; feature: feces | place: USA | collected 1985/1987 | reverse complement strand
TGCAACAATTGCAGAAATGTTGCCAAATTAAAATATAAATCATTTGTTTGCACAAATCAAATGCTGATATTTTGTACAATTTGACAATAAGAATTCTCCATAGCCAAAGTGGCAAGGGATAAAAAAAGAGCCGACCAAAGCCGACTCGTTTTTATAGAAAGAATTATCTGATAGCTTCCTTGACCTTAGCTGCCTTACCAACTCTGTCACGGAGATAATAGAGCTTAGCACGGCGAACCTTACCGCTGCGTACAACCTCTACCTTTTCAACTACAGGTGAATGAACAGGGAAAACTCTCTCGATTCCACAGCCGTGAGCTACTCTACGAACTGTGAATGTCTCGTGGATTCCACCGTGCTTCTTAGCGATAACTGTGCCCTCGAATACCTGGATTCTGGACTTGTCACCCTCTGTAATTCTTACGTGTACCTTTACTGTATCACCAACATTGATAACAGGTGCCTCGGATTTAAGGCTTGAATTAGAAATCTGCTTTAAAGCGTCCACTTTAAATTCCTCCTTAATATTTTCAGACATTCATTCGCTTTATGGCAGCTATCGCTGCAAAGCCAGAGGACTGCCCGCTTTAATGTCGTGCCTTTCGTTCAAAGGCGTGGCATTAACTCTCGTCGGAAGAACCGACGGTAATTCAAATGCTTTAATATTATACCACATCTCAAAACCTTTTGCAAGGATATTTATATAAAATTTTCGCCATTTGCCATGAGTATTTTTGTACGTTCTGTATAAATTTCCGATATTTCTATACCATAACGCTCACAGAACGTGTCTATGACTACGTTCACATTAAGATTGAAGGAGCTTCCGCACGGCAGCTTTAATGTCACCTCAAAGCTGTCCTCTAGCTCTTTGCTGTCAAGCACTGTGATATGTGGCTTTATATCCACAAGATTGATAGTCTTTTTCTTGGTTCGCTTTTCTATCTCTATCTTGTCAAGTGCTATGAACTTGCCGAAAAGCTCCGCCACTTCATGTACGCTCTTATCTGTTTTCAGCCTTGCCACATACTCCGCCGCTGTAATGTCGGTATGCTTATGCTCAGGCTTTGAAACGCTCACTATCTCCAGACCAACAGGCGTTTGTGCGTTCATTCGCTCCAAAACCTCGTTGTATGGGATATCCTCAGTGAGAGCAAAGTCCATTATCTCTACCCTGCTGTCAGTGCCCAAAGGCAACGCCAGTGGGAACATTATATACACATGAGGATTGAAACCCTGAGTGTGCCATATTGGCAGGTGCGCCCTTTTGAACACTCGCTGAAAGGCTCTCATAAGGTCAAGATGAGAAATGTATTTCGCCCTGCCTGTTTTTGAAAATACCGCTCTGTATTCAAATCTCTCCAAACGGAGATTTACATTCTTCGGCTCAGCGTTTGCCACAGTAAACACCTCCGTATTCGCATTTTATGCCACAGCCTGAACAGCCCTCTTTGCAGTTTCGTGTAGTCACCGCCTGATGTGCTTTCTTGTTCTCACGAACGAAAAACTCGTGGCTCACAAGATAATCAAGGTGCGACCACGGTGCTATCTCGTCATAAGAACGTCTGCGGTGAGCATAGAAGCTTGTATCAAGCCCGCACTCCTCAAATGCTTCCTGCCACTTGTCTGCCTTGAAATGCTCGTCCCAGCCGTCAAGATAGCAACCCTTTTTCCATGCGGTGTATATCGCCTTGCCAAGACGTCTGTCACCTCTTGCAAGAACCGCTTCCAATATAGATGTATAGGATTGGTGAGTGCTAAGGCGTATCTTACGGCTTGTAAGGCTCTTGAAAAGGTGTTCCTGTTTCTCTTTTATCTCCTCGGGAGTTGCCTGTGGCTCGAACTCGAACGGAGTAAAAGGCTTTGGTACGAATGTTGCAGTAGAAACTGATATCTGCACGCTCTTGCCACGCTTTTCTTTTGGTGTTTCGTAATAAAGGTCAAGGACTTTCTGCGCAAGCTTTGCGATACCCTCAACGTCCTCCAGCGTTTCCTCCGGCAGACCAAGCATGAAATAAAGCTTTACAGTGCTGTATCCGCCCTCAAAGGCAGTGCGACAGGTACGCATTATCTCCTCCTCGGTTATGTTTTTGTTTATGACGTCACGAAGCCGTTGTGTGCCAGCTTCAGGTGCAAAGGTCAGACCGCTTTTTCTTACGGACTTTATTTTCTCTAAAAGCTCTTCACTGAAATTGTCTATTCGCAGCGAAGGCAGTGAAAGGTTTATCTGCTCTCCGTCGGTGTATTCCACAAGATTTTCCAAAAGCTTGTTAATCTCTGTATAGTCGCTTGTAGACAAAGACGACAAGGACACTTCCTCATAGCCTGTCTGCTCGCAAAGGGACTTTGTTTCGTTCTTTATGGTGTCGATGCTTTTCTCTCTGAACGGGCGGTAGATAAAGCCTGCCTGACAGAATCGACAGCCTCTTATGCACCCTCTCAGTACCTCAACCACCGCTCTGTCATGGACTATCTGAGTGAACGGCACAACAAATCCCTCTGGGTAATATACCTTGTCAAAGTCCTTTATAACACGCTTTTTGACCCTAGCAGGTGCCTCAGGGACGTTTGGCGTGATAGACTTCACAGTGCCGTCCTCGTTGTAATCAACGTCATAGAAAGACGGAACATAAACACCCTCCAGCTTTGCGGCTTCTCTTAGAAACTCCTGCTTAGTAGGCTTCAAAGGCTTCATTCTCTCATAAAGTTCAAGAAGCTCAACGTTGACTTCCTCACCCTCGCCCAGTATGAACAGGTCGAAAAAGTCAGCCATAGGCTCAGGATTGCAGGCACACGGACCGCCTGCGATAACAAGTGGTGTAAGCTCAGTTCTGTCCTTAGCAAGCACCGGCAAACCTGCAAGGTCGAGCATTTCCAATACATTATTATAAGAAAGCTCATACATGAGCGTAAAGCCGATGAAGTCGAAATCCTTTATAGGGTCAAGGCTCTCCAGTGCATAAAGAGGGATATCGTTCTCACGCATGAGCTTGTTATAGTCCTCCTCAGGCATAAAAACACGCTCGCACCACCAGTTTTCACGGGCGTTTTTCAGACCGTATAGTATCTTCATGCCAAGGTGTGACATACCCACCTCATAAGTATCAGGAAAGCAGAAAGCGAACCGCACGTCCACCTTATCCTTATCCTTTACAACGCTGCCCACCTCGCCGCCTATATACCTTGACGGACGCTGCACTTTAAGCAACAGCTTTTCTATTTTCTTTTTTAATTCTTCCAAAGTTTTATCCTCCGATATTGAATGTCTGTACTATCTCACCGCACCCAGTAAAGCGAGAGCAATACACAAAGTGAGGTGAAACGGGCGAACACTGTTCGCCCCTACAGATACATAAGCATTTCATATTATTATACCAAATATTTATTACAAAAGCAATAAGTAAAGTGTTAATATATGACTTCAGAGAGGACGATAAAACAAAAAGTTGCGGCAAAAGAAATGCTCACAGTGCCGTGGAGTATCATATGTATCATAGCCACCGCCGAGAGTAGTATAAACACCGTTCTGAAAAACTCGCAGACCTTGCCATTGGCAAGCAAGGCGAGTATCCTGCCACCGTCAAAATAGCGAAATGGCAGTAGGTTTAGCACACCAAGCAGAAAATTCACCTGACAGAAAAAGCCACCACCATTTGTTAGATATGTTAGCAGGCAGAGGGCAAAATTTACTGCTGCACCACCGAAAAGCACAACAAGATCGTGATTTTTAGACAGCTGTTTATTATCAGGAGTAATGCGGATACCGCCTCCATAGACAACAATTTCTTGCGGTGAGCTTCCGAAAGCGGTCATGAGTACGAGGTGACCCAGTTCGTGGAGTGCGCAGCACATAAGCGTAACAAAGAGCATATCCGCCTGCGTACCTGAGCAGACAGACACAAGTGCGACGACGAAAAAGAAACTGAACGACACGCCGTAGGTGGTATTTTTTATCTTTATTTTAAACAAGTTCATCACCGAGATATTTATATTCGGTATTTGCTAAAATAATGTGTAGGGGCGAACACTGTTCGCCCGTCGAAGAAATAAACCCTGATTATTACGCTGTTTGGCAAACGTAAAAAACTCCCCTACAGTTCTGAATTTGTACAAGTTCTGAGCACGGGCGAACGCTGTTCGCCCCTACAGATTATTCGGGAAAGGTTTTACTGCCGCAAAATCGCTACGCTCTTTGCTGGTGCTTTGTTTGAGTTATAGAAAAAGCGGTGTGAGTTTTATTTCTCGACACCGCTTTGATTATTATTTAGTTTGGTAGTTTCATTTCTGCACCCCTCTGCACCATATAGCAGAACAAACAAAGTGCATACATTTACTTTGTGCTGAAGAGCCACAAGGGTCAGCTATGCCAATTCCTCATTCCTCACTCCTCACTTAAAATTGCCTACAGCATCTTCCTCAAATACTGTCCCGTATAAGACCTGTCGCAAGCTGCAATTTTCTCAGGCGTTCCTGTGCAAACGATAGTTCCGCCGCCGTCGCCACCCTCAGGACCAAGGTCTATAATGTGGTCTGCGGTCTTTATTACATCAAGATTATGCTCTATAACAAGCACTGTATTTCCCCCGTCTGCAAGCTTCTGCAATACCTCTATAAGCTTATGCACGTCAGCAGTATGAAGTCCTGTAGTCGGCTCGTCTAGGATATATATAGTTCTGCCTGTGGCTCTTTTTGAAAGCTCTGTTGCAAGCTTGACTCTCTGCGCTTCACCGCCTGAAAGGGTGGTCGCTGCCTGTCCTATCTTCACATAGCCAAGACCAACTTCATACAGTGTTTCAAGCTTACGGCTTATTTTAGGGATAGCACTGAAAAACTCAACGCCCTCTTCCACTGTCATTTCAAGCACGTCATAGATGTTCTTGCCCTTATATCTAACTTCCAGCGTTTCACGGTTATATCTCATACCACCGCAGACTTCGCATGGCACATACACGTCAGGCAAAAAGTGCATTTCTATTTTGATTATACCGTCGCCCTCACAGGCTTCACATCTTCCGCCTTTGACGTTGAATGAGAAACGTCCTGCACCGTAGCCTTTCATCTTTGCATCAGCGGTCTGAGCGAAAAGTTCTCTGATATCAGTGAAAACGCCTGTATAGGTGGCAGGATTAGACCTTGGCGTTCTGCCTATTGGCGACTGGTCAATATCTATTACCTTATCAAGATGCTCTATCCCCTGCATTTCCTTGAATGCTCCAGAGCGTATTTTCGCGCGATTTAATCTGCCTGCAAGTTCTTTATAGATTATCTCGTTCACAAGCGATGATTTGCCTGAGCCTGACACACCTGTTACGCAGGTGAAAGTGCCGAGAGGTATCTCAACATCTATGTTTTTCAGATTGTTCTGTGTCGCACCGATAACTTTCAGATACTTGCCGTTGCCCTGTCTGCGTTTTTCAGGGACAGGTATTTTCTTTGCACCGCTGAGATACTGTCCTGTGATAGAACGCTTGCACTTCATTATATCGTCAACAGTTCCTGCACAGACTATCTCGCCGCCGTGAATGCCTGCTCCTGGTCCAACATCAACCACGAAATCTGCCGCACGCATGGTGTCCTCGTCATGCTCTACCACTATGAGGGTATTGCCAAGGTCACGAAGCCTTTTTAAGGTTGCGATAAGCTTGTCATTGTCACGCTGATGCAGACCGATAGACGGCTCGTCTAGGATATACAGCACGCCCACAAGTGATGAGCCTATCTGCGTTGCAAGCCTTATACGCTGGCTCTCACCGCCTGAAAGAGTACCTGCAGAACGTGACAGGGTGAGATATTCAAGTCCAACGCTTTTGAGAAAGCCAAGGCGTGACTTTATCTCTTTTATTATCTGCTCACCGATAAGCTTGTCACGTTCGCTTATCTCAAGGTTTTCAAAAAACTCCAGTGCCTTTGCCACCGACTTGTGACAAAGCTCTGCGATATTTATTCCGCCAACTGTAACGCTCAGGCTCTCTTTTTTAAGCCTTTCACCGTGGCAGGCAGGACACTTTTCATCGCTCATATAAGCTTCTATATCAGCCTTTGCCCAATCGCTGTTGGATTCCTTGTAACGCCTTTCAAGGTTTGGTATAACGCCCTCAAATTCAGCCTGATAGTCAGCCTTATAGAACTTATTGCCACGCTTTAGGTGAAGCTTCTGACCCTGCGTGCCGTAAAGGAAAATGTCTATAGCGTCCTTGTCGAGATTTTTCACAGGCTCGTCAAGGGAAATGCCGTAGGTTTCAGAAATTGCGTTGAAATACATCATGGCGATAGAGCCTTCTTCAAGGCTGTTCCAGCCACTGGCTTTGATTGCGCCTTGTCTTATAGAAAGGTCTTTGTTAGGGATAATAAGCTCAGGGTCTATCTTCTTGAACACGCCCAGACCAGTACACTTTTCGCAAGCACCGAAAGGATTGTTGAAAGAGAACATTCTCGGTGTCAGCTCGTCGATAGAAACGCCATGCTCAGGGCAAGCGTAATTCTGAGAAAAAAGCATTTCCTCTCCGCCGATAACGTCAACCCCTACAAGCCCCCCTGTAAGCGAAGAAACAGTTTCGATACTGTCGGTAAGACGTGACTTTATGCCCTCTTTGATAACAAGTCGGTCAACGACTATCTCGATAGTGTGCTTTTTATTTTTTTCTATCTTTATCTCTTCCGAAAGGTCATAGGTTATGCCGTCTATACGCACTCTCACATAGCCCGACTTTCTGGCACGTTCAAGCTCTTTTGTATGCTCGCCCTTACGTCCTCTGACGATAGGCGCTAAAAGCTGAATCTTAGTACCTTCGTCAAGCTCCATTATCTTATCCACTATCTGGTCAACAGTCTGCTGACGTATCTCTCTTCCGCAGACAGGACAATGAGGAACGCCTATACGGGCATAGAGAAGTCTGAGATAATCGTATATCTCGGTAACTGTTCCAACAGTTGAACGTGGGTTTTTGGAAGTAGTTTTTTGATCTATGGATATAGCAGGGGAAAGCCCCTCTATGCTGTCAACATCAGGCTTATCCATTTGACCCAAAAACATTCTCGCATAAGATGACAGCGACTCAACATAACGTCTTTGTCCGTCAGCGTATATTGTATCGAATGCAAGAGAAGATTTACCCGAACCCGAAAGACCTGTCATAACAACAAGCTTATCTCTCGGTATGGTAACATCAACATTTTTGAGATTATGCTCTCTTGCACCTTTTATAACTATCTCGTTAATTGGCATTGGTATTCTTTACTCTCCTTTTGGTATTGAAAAATCACATATTGATATGCAGGCGGGCGAACACTGTTCGCCACTACATTTTCTCACTAATTGTCATTTAGACCAAAATCTTTGGTCAGAAGTTTATTTTTCCACAAGGCTTCACAATTCAGTATTTTCTCTTTGGACTCATTCATTGAAAATATCTGAAGAATGGAAAACTGAAAATCTTTGTAGCTATCTGATGATATCGCAAGATAATCTCTTATACCGCTGTTTCCGCCGTGAAAAGTTTTTACATACTCTTTCCACCTGCCGAAAAGTCCGTCAGAACCTGTGGCAGAGCCTATATATTGCTTGCCTGTTTTTCGGTCAGCGATAAGATAAACAGCTTTTACAGCACTCAGGGCTGAGATGTATTTATCATAGACATTAGGCTTTTCAACAATATCTTTAAGCTGTCCAAAGCTCAATATCAAGTTATCATAGCCCACAAAATCTTGTGAGTTCACAGCTATTATTTTCTTAGGGTTTGTGGCTTTTTGGTGCCATGCAACTGCGGCGTTGCCCCAATCTATGACTAATCTTCCCTGATAATCCGAAAGAAAATCGTTTGCTTCTAGGTCATATTGATAAACGTTTCTTTCAAACATCTCAGGCACAGGAAAACCTGTGGGCATATTATCAGGCGTGGCAGGGTGTTTGCCTTTTACTGTATAAGCCCCGAAAAATCTAGCACCTCTGCCCTTTTCGCCAATGAAAACCAGCCAATATTTAAAGCCGTCAGAAAAATGCTCCGCTTGCAGGCGTGTATACTGTTCAATGCTCTCAGAGCCGTTTTCATAGCATTTTGCAAATGCTATGTCGCCGACAGAGTGCCTTATAAGCACTGCTTCGTCAGGGTCGATACCGCCAAGCTTCATCAAATCGGATAAATAAAGCTCTGTCATTTCTTCTCACCCTTTAACTCCGCAATTTTATCACGCAAGAATGCGGCGTGCTCAAATTCAAGCAGCTTTGCCGCCTCTTTCATTTCCTTTGTAAGCTTGTCTATGAGCTTTGCGGTTTCCTGCTTTGAAAGCTTTGTTTTCTGCCTTGCTTCGTATTCCACCTCTTCCTTGGTGGATATTTCTATTACATCTCTTATAGCCTTGACGATAGTTTTCGGAACTATGCCGTGTTCTTCGTTGAACTTCATCTGTATTGCACGACGGCGCTCCGTTTCGGTAATAGCCTTTTCCATTGAGCGTGTCACCGTGTCGGCATACATTATTACCTTGCCCTCGGCGTTTCGTGCGGCTCTGCCTATGGTCTGTATAAGTGCGCTTTCAGAACGCAGGAAGCCCTCTTTATCAGCGTCAAGTATTGCCACGAGAGTTACCTCAGGCAAGTCAAGACCCTCTCTCAGCAGGTTGATGCCAACGAGAACATCGAACTCGCCCAGTCGCAGGTCACGGATTATCTCCATTCGCTCGATAGTGTCGATATCGTGGTGCATATATCTCACCTTTACGTCAAAGCTCTTGAGATAATTTGTGAGATCTTCTGCCATTTTCTTTGTGAGCGTTGTGACTAGCACACGCTGATTTTTAGCTGTGCGCATATTTATCTCGCTGAGCAAGTCCTCTATCTGACCCTCAGTCGGCTTTACGATTATCTCAGGGTCAAGCAGACCTGTCGGTCTTATGACCTGCTCCACTATCTGCTGTGACTTTTCCTGCTCGATAGGTCCGGGGGTAGCGGACACGAAAACCGCCTGATTAATATGAGAATAGAACTCATCAAAGGTCAGCGGTCTGTTGTCCATTGCTGAGGGCAGACGGAAGCCATAGTCAACAAGGGTCTGCTTTCTTGCTCTGTCGCCTGCATACATACCTCTTACCTGCGGCAGAGAAACGTGCGACTCGTCCACGAAAAGCACAAAATCCTCAGGCAGAAAGTCAAGCAGAGTAAACGGCGTAGAGCCTGCGGGACGTCTTGCAAGCACTCGGGAATAATTCTCGATACCGCTGCAAAAGCCTATCTCCTCCAACATCTCAATATCATAGTTGGTGCGCTGAGCGATACGCTGAGCCTCGATAAGCATATCGTTGTCTTTGAAATACTTGATACGCTCGTCAAGCTCCTGCTTGATCTCATCGATAGCGTCGTGCATTTTATCACGGCTGACAATATAATGGGAAGCAGGGAAAATTGCAGCGTGGGCAAGTGAGCAAAGCACCTCGCCAGTCACTACGTTTATTTCAGTGATACGGTCTATCTCATCTCCGAAGAACTCCACTCTGATAGCTGTATCAGTAGAATTTGCAGGGAATATCTCCACCACATCTCCCCTGACACGAAACTTGTTTCTCACAAAATTTATATCGTTTCGTTCATACTGTATACCCACAAGGTCGGCGATAAGTCTGTCACGGGATTTCTCCATACCACGGCGGATAGACACCACCATGGACTTATACTCCTCAGGGTCACCAAGGGAGTAGATACAAGAAACGCTGGCAACTATAATAACGTCACGGCGTTCAGCGATAGCGGAGGTAGCGGAATGTCTAAGCTTATCTATCTCGTCATTAACGGAGCTGTCCTTTTCGATATAAACGTCCTTGCTAGGCACATAGGCTTCAGGCTGATAATAGTCATAGTAGGACACGAAATATTCCACGGCATTGTTTGGAAAAAACTCCTTGAACTCAGAGCAAAGCTGAGCGGCAAGTATCTTATTATGGGCAAGCACGAGCGTTGGACGGTTTATCCTAGCAATAACGTTTGCCATAGTAAAGGTCTTGCCGGAACCTGTAACGCCCATAAGGGTCTGCTCTCTCATGCCGCTTTCGATACCCTTTACTAAAGCGTCCACAGCCTCAGGCTGGTCGCCCGATAGCTTATAATCTGAAACAAGCTGAAACTTATCCATAAATGCCTCCTCAATCGAACAGTTGTTTTACTTATTATATTACATTTATTTTTAATTGTAAAGGCTTTTTTATCAATATTTTTTGAATTTGCGTATATGTACGATTTTTCGGACTGGTATTGTTACTCAACCTTGCGGTATCAGCTCGATGTATGTGTAGGGGCGAACACCGTTCGCCCGTCGAAGAAACAAACCCACGGTAACAACAAGGTTCGGCAGCAAAAAATTCTCCCCGACAATTCTGAATTTACAGCAAATCCTGAGCACGGGCGAACGGTGTTCGCTCGTCGAAGTAATAAGCCCACGGCAACAATAAGGTTCGGCAGCAAAAAAAATTCTCCCCGACAATTCTGAATTTACAGCAAATCCTGAGCACGGGCTGTTCGCCCCTACAGATTGTTCTGGAGAGGTTCTTCTGCCGCAAAATCGCTACGCTCTTTGCGGGGTTACATTTGATTAGGGAAAGGGTAAGCGGTGCAGATTTTTGCTCCGATATTACTTTATAATAGAGCACAACCTTCTTCTGCTTTTTATAATTCAATCTGCACCTAGTAGGCTTACGCCTATTGAGGCTCTGCCTCAAACTCCGCTCAGGGCTTTGCCCTAAGAACCCACAAGCCCTCTAACGCCGGGCTTGAGCCTGCGTTTAAGTGCTCGCTACGCTCGGTGCTTGTCCACATCTCTGTTCAGCTTTGCCCATTCCTCATTCCTCATTTCTCACTCCTCATTCCTCATTCCTCACTTAATACCGCTCCCCTCTTGCATTCTCCCACACTTTAGGTTATAATATCACTATAGTAATAATTTCAGGAGGACGTAACATGAATAGATCATATGACGAATACAACTACACCCTCTCAAAGCGTGAACTGGAAGAGCTTAAATTCTTATTCATCTCTGATGATGTGGACTACAACGACACTGACAGCAATGGACTTACTTTCCTGCTCACTGCTATCGAAAGTGCTGACTTTGTTGAGCAGGACGGCGTTCTCAAGCCCGACAAGCGAAGCGTTGATTTCATCAAATGGCTCATCGCTCAAGGCTCAGATGTGAACTTCCCTGCTGACAAAAAGCCTTTACAATATGCTATCAAATGTGAAGAGGAGATATCTCGCCGTAAAGGCAAAGCCTGCGATATGTCAGAAATTCTTCTGCTTCTCCGTGAAAGCGGTGCTGACAGCACCGGTCTTGACGAGCTTATTGACGGAGGATTCTCCGCTCGTGTGAAGCTCTGAGGTATAGCATGAGAGAATTTATAATAAATCAAAATGACGCAGGTCAGCGTGTTGACAAGTTTCTCACAAAGGCTGTGCCGAAGCTGCCTAAAAATCTGCTGTACAAATATCTGCGCCTAAAACGTATCAAGGTCAACGGCAAACGCTGTGAGATATCCACACGGCTTGCTTGCGGTGACGTTATGCAGCTTTACATCAATGACGAATTTTTCGAGGGCGAAGTTGCTGACAGACCTGCTTTTCTCAGTGCGCCAACGTCTTTGAATATTATTTACGAGGACGAGAATATTATCCTCTGCGACAAAAAGTGTGGACTTGTGGTACATGAGGACGAAAGCGGCTCGACAGACACACTTATAAACAGGATACAGCACTATCTTTATGAAAAGGGTGAATATCGTCCTGAGGAGGAGCTGTCTTTTGCTCCTGCCCTTTGTAACAGGATCGACCGCAACACAGGCGGCATTGTAATATGTGCGAAAAATGCTGAAAGTTTGCGTGTGCTTAATCAGAAAGTTAAAGACAGAGAGCTTGAAAAGCTTTATCTTTGTGTGACAGTGGGCATACCAAAGGAAAAGTCCGCTCGGCTCACGGCTTATCATCAAAAGGACGAGGCGACAAAGACCGTCAGGGTATCTGACAAAAAGTTTCAGGGCAGTCGCACCATGATAACCTCTTATCGTGTGCTTGCGGAAAACAAGGCTGATGACCTTGCACTTCTCGAAGTTGACCTTGTCACAGGCAGGACGCATCAGATAAGGGCGCACCTTGCTCACATTGGTCATCCTCTCCTTGGTGACGGCAAATACGGAATAAATAAAGTCAATCGTGCATACAATGTGAAAACGCAGGCGCTTTATTCGTACAAGCTCACCTTTAAATTCACCACTGACGCAGGCATACTTGAATATCTAAACGGCAAGAGCTTTCAGGTTAAAGACGTATGGTTTTGCGAAAAATTCTTTGGATATAAGCTCTGATATTTCGTTAAATCGCACTATTTTGACACTGTGGATTTGTCATATACGACAAAATAATATAATTTTCATGCAAATTTTGTGTAAATTGTTCAAAAGTGCTTGCAAATGTATATAAAATATGTTATAATTATTTAGTCAAATTTAACGACTGTACTATATATACAGAAAATGACAGATATATTTTATAGATTTGGAGGAACAAAGGTATGACAGGAGATCTGCATTGTCACACAACGCTGTCTGACGGCTCGCTTGGTATAGAAGAGGTCATTGTTCAGGCAAAAAGAATGGGACTTGACTTTCTTGCGATAACAGACCATGACACTCTTTCATCATCAAACAGAGCGCAAATACTTGGCGAACGTTATGGGGTCAAGGTCATTCCTGCGGTAGAGCTTTCCGCATGGGACAAGAAGCGCAATTCAAAAGTACACATTCTTTGCTATGCACCGCAGAAACCTGACAGGCTGGAAGGTCTTTGCCTGAAGTCATGCCAGATAAGAAAAGACTGTGCAAAGGAAATGATAGAAAATGTAATGGCAAGATATCCTATCCCTGCCGACGCTGTACTGCACTACACAAAAAGCTCAAAGAGCATTTTTAAACAGCATATCATGAGAGCATTGGTAAATTACGGCTATGCCACTGAGCTTTACGGCTCTGTGAACGACAAGCTTTTTGCATATCCAAACGGCGAATGTCTTGTTACCCGTGAATATCCTGACGTAAACTTTGTGCTTGACCTTATACACTCCGCAAAGGGCATTGCTGTTATGGCACACCCTGTTATGTTCAACAACACCGAGCTGCTTCTTGAACTTATTGAGGCAGGCAAGCTTGACGGAATTGAAGCTTATCATTACTCTGCTACTCCAACTCAACAGCAGAAGCTTGTGGATATCGCAAAGGAACATGACCTTATAGTGACTGGTGGCTCTGACTTCCATGGTCTGTATAATGAGACTATGACACATATCGGAAGCATGACCACTGACAAGGAAAATCTTGATAAGCTGTTCAAGCTCATTCATATAAATTCACAAAAAGCTAACAAAGCGGCTGTGAAAACAGAGAAATAATATGGTATAATAAAGGGACATTATCATGCGGTAATGTTCCTTTAATGCGTAACAAAGCCTAGTTTGGCTGTAATAGAGAGGACTGTATAAAATGAACGTAATGGAAGAATCCCTACAGAAACACAGAGAATGGAAAGGCAAGATAGAGGTCTGCTCAAGAGCAAAGGTAAACAATGCAAAAGACCTGACGCTGGCTTACACACCAGGCGTTGCACAGCCTTGCCTTGAGATACAGAAAGATCCTGACCTTTCATATGAGCTTACAAGACGTGCAAATCTTGTGGCTGTTATCACAGACGGCTCTGCTGTGCTTGGTCTTGGCAATATTGGCGGTCTGGCAGGTATGCCTGTTATGGAGGGCAAGTGTGCACTTTTCAAGGAGTTCGCAGACGTTGACGCTTTTCCACTTTGCATAAAGTCCAATGACGTTGACGAGATAGTGAACACTATCGCCATGATATCAGACAGTTTCGGTGGTATAAATCTTGAAGATATCGCCGCTCCAAGGTGCTTTGAGATAGAGGCTAAGCTTAAAGAAAAAGTTGATATCCCTGTTTTCCATGACGATCAGCACGGAACTGCTATCGTTGTTGGTGCGGCACTTATGAACGCCTGCAAGGTGGCAAACAAGAAAATAAGCGACATCACACTTGTTATAAACGGCGCAGGTGCAGCCGGCTGTGCTATCGGAAAGCTGCTGCTTTCTCTCGGTATCGGCAACCTTATCATGGTAGACCGTGAGGGAATAATCTGCGAGGGCGACAATTATCTTAACGAGGCTCACGCTGAAATGGCAAAGGTAACAAACAAGAACAAGCTCCACGGCTCTCTTGCCGACGCACTCAAAGGTGCAGACGCTTTCGTGGGTGTTTCCAAGCCAAAGCTTGTGACCGCTGAAATGGTTAAATCCATGAATGATAAGCCTATACTTTTCGCAATGGCTAACCCGACACCTGAGATAATGCCTGACGAAGCAAAGGCGGCAGGTGCGTTTATCGTTGGCACAGGACGTTCAGACTTTCCTAACCAGATAAACAACGTTATCGCTTTCCCTGGAATTTTCAAGGGGGCACTTGCAGTAAGAGCTTCTGACATCAACGAGGAAATGAAAATGGCTGCCGCAAAGGCTATTGCAGGCTGTGTGCCTGAGGACAAGCTCAATGCGGAATTTATACTGCCGAACTCTTTTGACAGATCTGTACCGGTCGCCGTGGCTGAGGCTGTGGCAAAGGCTGCAAGAGAAACAGGCGTAGCAAGAATTTAGGAGGTTTTTCAAATGGCAACGATCAGCTACACTCCAAAGGGAGTATGTTCAAGAAAAATTGATATCGAGGTCGAGGACGGTATCGTAAAGAAAGTGCATTTCACAGGTGGCTGTAACGGCAACACACAGGGTGTATCAAAGCTTGTTGAGGGCATGAAAGTTCAAGACGTTATTGACAGACTTGAGGGTATCGACTGCAACGGACGTGGCACATCATGTCCTGCTCAGCTTGCTGAGGCTTTGAAGTCTGCACTCTAAGCTTTCGTACTGAACATTACACGGATATAATAACGGGCGAACACTGTTCGCCCCTACAAAAGGAAACGGACTGCATTTTGTTTGCAGTCCGTTTTTTTGTACATATTCTAATTTTCTTTCGCTGTGCTTTGAGTGAAACTCATTGAAACAAATCCCGTACCAGTCACCGTAATATTGGTATGATTACCGTCAGACCACTGCTCTGCACTGTTAATGCCGTTCGTTCGATAGAACTGAATGTCATATTGATTTTTTTCAGCAGAATTGACTTTTAAAGTGGCAGATCATAAGTATTCTTAAACCATGGGCTGATATCAACATAGTTCGTATTCCAAGTCAGGGTGACAGTACCCTCGCCACTGCCTGACAGGCGGTAGTTGAAGTCGTCAAGATCTTTAGGCGAGGTAGCATTGTCGATGAATGTGCCTGTCCATGTTGCTGATGTGTTATTATTTATATAGATAACGCCAAGCTTTGCGGAAAGCGGTTTCAACTCTGCCTGATTTGTAGGAATGGCTGTCACTCTCATGTATATGTCAGACCTTGTGAGCTGTGACTTATCAAAAGTCAGCACAAATTCATGCTTGTTGAAATCGTCAGCCATAAGTTTCAGAAGTGAAAACTCTATTTTTGAATTGCTTCCAAAAGTCTTTTTTTCACCGTTATATTCAACTGAATATTTTGCAGTGTTTTCTCCGGTAACGGCATTTCCGTTGCTGTCCACAAGCTCGACTGTCAAAGTGTATGTGATATCCTTGTCATTATGCTTTATCAATGTTTGCGGATAGTTGCACACATTGACTGTCACACAAGGCGAGTTTTCCATACTGCTAAAAGTTATCGTCCTTGGAAGATCATTTTCATCTGTTGTAAGATAATTAGATGAAAACAGCATGCCAGCTCCCTTTTGTGTGGAAACAACTCGCTTTACACTTGAAACGCTGGTATAAGCCGCCAGGACGCCAATAGTACTGAGTGCGGCTGCCGCAAAAGCTATCCATATTGCAAGCCACGATCTTTTAAGCTTTTTTATAAATTGGTCTTTCATAACAGCCACCCTCCTCTCTATTTTGTGATTTATTACTTTCTCTGAACTGTAAGGTAGACCATATCAGTTTCTTTATTGTTTTGGACGTTTTTATTCCATTTTACTCTTATTATAAAATAATCGCAAAACGGATCTTTATTGTCAATTACCGTCAGTGTATCCGATTGCCAATAAAGTGCTTCGGAATTTTTCTGAACATTGCTATAGGTGTCATAAGACTTTTCGTGAAGTGTGCTGTTAGCAAGTATCTCCGAGCCTTGCTGATTGAGATAATGTCCCGAGATCTTATTGCCGTCTATTTTGTAATAAAACGTTTTATTCTCTTCATCAGAAACATAAACGACAGCTTCTGATTTTTCAGTTTCACTGACGCTTTTCGCACGATATATCTCATACTCAAAAGGGATATTCGTTGTATGTGCAAGCTGTATTTGATATTGTTGCACGTCTGCCCCGCCTATGCCGAAAACAAAGTCTTTATAACTGCCGTTCTCAACGTCTATATCTGCCATTTCAAGATTTGCCACAGATTCTTTGTTTCCTGCGGTGATATAAAGCTGAGTAGGGGCATTTATTTTTGTTGTAAGAGCAATAGAACATTTGTGAGTAAACCACGCATAAACAGGCAGTGCCACAAGCAGTACCACCGGGATGGATACTGCTATGACTAGCTGGAGCTTCTTCTTTTTTTCTAATTTTCTGAATTTTCCCAAAATGCTTTTTGCCATAATTTTCTCCTGAAAATGCCTGCTTATTATGAATTTATAAAGCCTGTTTCTATTTTTGCGTTTGTGTAAACAACATAGTCGCTTGAGGTAGTTCCATTAACAACTGAGTTGTTGTCATTAAGCAATACCGCGGTAAGCTCAACTCTATAGTTCGCATAGGTAAGTCCCTGCTCCTCAAAAGCCTTGCCTGTTTTTACTGTAAATTTCGTAACGGCTGTGTTTTGTTCTTCGCCATTATAGCCAGTGGTAAAAACGCACTCCTTGCCATTCAGACCACTGCTTGGTGTGGCGTTTTCCAAAGTAAAGCTACTGAGATATTTGCTAATATCGTTTGTCTGCTTATAATCGCCACTATTGTCCTTAACATACAACCTCTTTGTATACTGTATTTTTTTGCCACTGTCCTTTGTTGATCGACTCAAAGCAGACAGATCATAGATAGCATTTGCTGTTATTGCCATTTCTTCTGTAGTCATATCTTTGGCATTGATACCAAGCTGCGAAAATGGTGAATCCTTCGACTCAAGAACCGTTGACTCTGCAACGTTATAGTTTAGCTGTGCCACCGTCATTGCCTTTCTATAGTAGCGTCTGGCAGGCATAACTCCACTTGCAGAGATAGAGCTGTTCTCAATATTGTTCTGGCTATATGCAACATATGACGACGCATTTACACCGATACCGGTTTTTGTATCCCCGTCCTTACGTTCAGGAAACTGATCTATGATCCCTGCAGTACCATAAGTTAAGCTGATATCAGCCTTGACAGTTATAGAGCCATTTGTGTCACTATTGATATAATCGTAAACCGAATCGGGATACATCAGCATATAGCTGTCTTTAGCTTCTGAAAGCGTCTCAGTCTTACTTATTTTTGCGTTTGATAACTCTGTGTCTGCACTGTTTAAAATGCTGTAATCAACATTCACCGAAGTTCCTGCAATGATCTTTGCATTAGCTCCCGCATCTTTTTCATCAAAGTTCTTCATAGAGAATTTAAATGCCTGATACATATTGAAATCGTCACTCTTATAGCCATTAAATGTATCTCTAAGGCTCGGATCAATGCTTATCTTTGACGTCATTGTCGCACGGACAAAATTATTTGACGCTGTTATCTCCTCTGGGTCATGAGCCGTCACACTTACTAACTGTGTAAAAAAGTTTGCAATAACATATGCGCCAGTGTCATTATTTGTCACTTGAACAAGGTTTGTAGGAATATTGCCATTGAGCTTTCTTGGCTTATTACCGCTATAATAATTCACAAAGTTCTTGATGACTTTTTTTGTGCTTCCCTTTTCCGGAATATTGATAGTGAGATAATAGTTCTCGCTTATTATCATTTCGTCATTATCATTTTTAGGTGTATCAATGTTCGCTGAAACAGTTATCTTATAAGTGCCTGTTTCATTCTCACCAGCAGGTCTATAATACTTGCCGTCGCTTGTTTTTACAGTAGCTGTAGCTTCATCATCTGCCTCAACAAGTGTTCCGTCAGATGATTCTTTAGCTGTTACCGACGCATATCTTAACAGTACATCATTCATTGTAACCGGTTTAAAGCCACTTATATTTGTCAAGTCAAGCTCACCGGTTGTTTTATTAAACTTAGCATCACTTGCGGTAGAATGATAAGACTTGTCATTGTTATTTGCATCAACAAGAGTTAGCTTTGTATCATCGGTAAGCACACCACTGTCAGTGGCACTATCACCAATAAGATAAAGCTTTTTATCAAAGCTCCAAAGCAGACTGTCACCGTTATTGAGCATTTTTTCCCATTCGTTAGCAGATTTGTAATAGGAATACTTAAAATAAGTAGTAACAGGTGCATCAAAGCTCTCAAAAGCAAGCTTTGTTTTATCCGTATAGTGAGAATGGTTATAGTCTGTGCCTGAGATAACGTAAGATTGGAAGCTGAAATCAAGCACCTTTCTTACAAAAACAGGAACATGAAGTCTAAGAGCAGTTTTGCCACTTCCCGTTGGGTCGATATAATCAAGAGTAATGACAGTAAATCTGTTTGTGCCGTCATTGTCATACTGACCGTCTGTGACCTTGAAATATCCTGTCTTGCTGTTAAACGTAAGAGTGATTTTGTCTGATTTTTCCAAAGCACCGTTATCATACACATAAGTCGCTGTGCTTACATTCATAAGATCTGTTGTTTTCAGCTTATTTGAACTGCTGTCGCAAACATCACAATTTGTCAGAACTGAGATATACTTTGCAAGCATTTGCGTGATATTCAACGATGAGTTATCATCAATAAGCAGAACAGGAAGATCGTTCAGCTCCTGAACATCAAGCTCAGAGGCCTGACGAAATGTTGTAAGCTTTGAATTAGCCAGATCCTCTGCATATGTCTTTATGGTACTGTTTATGCCATAGGATTTTTTCTTTGTGCCATTCGTATAAGAAGCAGCGTCACTAATGATAGTCTGCATATTTCCGCCAACAAAATCACCTGCAAAAGTCTTACCGCCGACAGAAACGCTTGGGTTTATATTGACATAAGGTGAATAGATATCAACGTGTGTCCTGCTTCCATCACCGATATTTTGAGTATTATTCTGAACGCCGTTATAGTCAGTATGAACTGCGATAAAGTTGGTAGGTGCTTCTGAATTATTATACTGTATATCAGGTAAACAATCCGTGTTATTTACTGATACTCCGATAAATTTAGATGATAGATTTTTATCATAGTTCCAACCTATCAAGTTAGAAACAGATACGCTGTTGTTGCCTTTTACATAGCTTAATTTATTTATGAGAATATCATAAGCATATGTGCTGCCGCCGTCATTATGACCGATCACGCCGCCTGCACCTGCACCATTGGACTTATCTTCTGCTGACAGAGTAACATTGTTGACTTCACAATCAGTTATCTTCAGATCACCATTAGCTTTTATACCAACATAACCTCCGATACCTGCATCACCATTTTTAGCAGCTGGTATACCTATCGTTGCATTTTTTACAGCAGACTTTGATATAGTCACAGCCGCATTCTGTGTGCCGACCATTCCGCCTGAGCTTGTATAACCATAGACGCCGCAAGCTGATGTTTCAGATGTTTCTCCATAGTAACAGTCATTGATAGACAACTGGTTTTTGTTTATTCCAACGAATCCACCGGCATTACTACCATAAACATCGACGCTGACGCTTGTATTTGTTATTGTGCATGCTCCGTTAGACAGTCCTATAAGACCGCCCTCGTTCATTGTCTGGGTTGCAAGGGGTTTATTGTCTTTTTTTGAACCGATAAAGCTATCTTTATTATAGGCTGTAAGCTGAACATTGCTTATTGTCGTTTCGATATTTGCAGAGCCTGCGATTCCACCTACGCCAAACCAAGTTTTTGTGCCTTTATCAAGATTAGCAAATTCAACTTTATTAATTTTTATCTTAGAATCCTTAACAGCGAATTCGTTGCCTTTCTGAGAATTTCCCACAAGACCGCCTGTTTCAAATCCGCCATACACATAAACGCCACTGTTTTCAGACTTAACGTTACTTATATTGATATCATTTGTTGACTTTCCTATAAGTCCTCCCACAGTATATGCGCCATATATTTCAAGATCGGTCAATGTTATTCCGCTAAACGTGCAAGAACTCTGTACTCCGCCAACAATACCACCTGTAGAAAGGTCTTCATTAACATGCGATTGTCCATCGTTGTTATACGTCTTAACGCTGATCTTGCCGGAAAGCTTAAGGTTATTTACAGTTAAAGCATACGTTGAACAGTTTATCAACCCAACTCCTTTTACAGAGGCAAATGCGGTACGATATTTATAGTTATCCACATCTTGAAATTCAATAGTGCTACCGCTCTTGTTGTCTGTTATTTTCACAGCATAGGCTTTTATATCTGTATCGAGCTTTATAGTCTTATCATTTCCCTGGATAGTTGTCAAAGATAAAGTATAATCACATTTAATGTCGCCAAGGTTACTATCCTTTGCATCAAACAACTGATTTATACCACGAAAACCGGTTCCGGTGAGGTCATAGGTTCCATTTCCTGTGAGTTTAACAGTAAGGTTCTTATTTAATTCGTGTGCCCACTTTGCTTCATAAAGACCTTTTTCACTTGGCTTTGTATATTTTTTTAGCATTACAGAATTTTTCTTTTCATATTCCCTGCTTGTAGCCTTTTCAAGTCTTTGATAATCTGAGATAGCAGTTTTGTAATCTTTATCATCAGAAGTCAATGTAGCTGTGCCAACTTTTGAATAGTCTGCATTTCGGGTAAAAGTATAATGACCATAGCCGCAAGTATTTTTATTACGGTCTGTATATCCCATACCGGACTGTGATATGATAGACAGCATAAACAACGCCTGTGCATTAGGCACTTCAATGGTATTGGTCGTGCCGGCAATAACATTTAATTTCTCATCATCACTTAGCTCACTATTAAACTGCGTGATGAGATAATTTTTCCTGCCATTGTTAAGGTTAGTTGACTTACCAAACGTTGTTCCCTCTTCGATAGCAAAGCCGTTTACAACTCTGCCTATATATGGATTGATAAAGAGGTTGGTAGCTGCGTTTTCGCCCACTGCCTCAGTATTGCTGGTCGTAAGCGCACTATCTTTTGCAACGTTGCCCATATTTCTGAAAATAACGCCGCCGTAAACGATAGCACCAACATATCCGCCTGCAGTAATGAGATGTTGTTTGCTGTTATCGTTATTTGCAAATGTTATATTAGGATTTGTTACCTTGACATTATCAATGATATTATCTCCGCCAAACACAACGCCCATAACACCGCCATAATACTCTGTCTTTCCGGTACTATAGTTTAATTTATTATTATTGTTTTTTGAAAGCGTTACTTCTTTGGTATATTTTATATTGATATCTTTTACAACACTTCCGCTGCTGAACCTGATGAGCGGGCTTGCAGAATTATTGGTGATAGTTGGATATGTTCCGTCGGATTTCTTCTGTCCAACAATAACGCCCCTGAAAACGAAACTGTTTGATGTTCCGCCAAGACCTGCAAAAGAACTGCCGAGAACTATATCATCATTTATCTTGTAATAAGCCTCGCAAAGATATTTGATCATGTTATCTTTTGAAACTTTTTCCTTTCCGCTTACGAAATTGCCTGTTTCATCATAAGTATAAGTTTTATGATTATTGCCTTTACAAAAAGCACTATTAGCATTAACAGTCGATTTATCGGCAGAAACATTTGCATTATAGTTTACTTCCCAGCCATTTGTGGGTGCGGCTGTACTGATAACTCTTGCGACCTCTGCAAGTGTGGAAGCGTCAAGGATATATGGATCAGAGTATGTTCCGCAACCCTCGTCAAGATATGGTCGCTCAAGGTTTACGTCTATCTCATCATAGTTTTGGGTGGTATTATACGATATAGCAACATATGGCTTGTAACTTGTAAAGCTATATTCCTCTGTTGCGTTATTTTTGACAGGGGAAGTATACCTGTCATCTTTACTCCAATCACCATGATACTTATTCTGCCTGCTCACATTATCTACACGATTCTTTATGGTGTCAGACACTTCTTTTCCGTAGGTTACATTATGCTTAATATTGCCAGCTGAGTCTTTACCCCAATCGTCGTCCCATTTATAGTTGTATATTGCAGAAGAGCCTGCACCGTCAGAATGCTGAAAGCTTTCAAGCAAAGTAGCATTTTTGAAAATTGAATTTACATCACTTGCGTCAAGCTTGATATTTGAGAAAGTCAGAGATATATTTTGACCCTTTTCGCTTCCTACATTGCCTATAAGGCTTGTTGCAGCATAATCCTGACCGCCTTTATCATATTTAGCAGTAGTCCTACTGTGTTTTTTCTGTGACACATTCTGTATAGTGATCTCTGTCATGTTGCCTATCTTATTTATAAGCAAAGGGGCATAAGAATTTTCACCATTTAAACTTAAAGAAGTATCATTCACATACAGATCGTCAAGAACGATACTGCCGGTAATTTTGACAGATTTTTTTGTAGTATTGGTGTCGTCAGCAACCGAGCCGCAAACCAATGCACCTGAACCACCATTCACCTTACCGATATTTCCCTTAAAGGTCATTTTACCACTTATGGTAACAGCTCCATTTTCATTTCTGAAAAGTCCGCATTGCATCATGTAATGTTGATTATGGTAATTAGTTAAATTTGTTCCATCTATGCCGTCAGTTGTACGGGCATAATTGTCACTATTACTGCTTGATACCATTTCAGACTGATTAAAGCCATTATTTTCAAAAGTAATAGTTGAATTTGATTTTATATTACAACCATTTGTATCAACTGGATAAAATGAATATCCTGTCAAATCTATTTCTGGATCTGTTGGAAAATCTATATTTGTACTATTAATATATGCTTTTATATTATTTGCCGCAAAAAGCTTTGCACTCCACTCAACGGCTTTAGCTCCGCCTGTGGAGGCTTTACCATTTTTATATACATCAAGGTTGTAATAATATCTTGCACAAGGATTATCTTTCCATGTCGCACCATTATTTTTTGTTTGATTTTGATAGGTATTGCAATGTTCGCCATCCATATAGAGCAAACGTTCATTTTTATCATTAACAGCAGGAATTGAAATTATGGCTTGACGATTGCAAACAGGACTATTTGAAGCATAAATACTACAACGAGCTATCTCATCAAAAAACAAATATTTTTTACTTATATTTATCTTAGTATCTTGTGAAATCTCATATCCATTAGGATCAGTGAGTTCAAAATAAGTTGCATTAAAGGCACATTTACTGTAATATGAACCTGATCCATCAAAATAATTAAATGTATATGGATCATAATTTCTTCCCAATAATGTCGAGGCGAGCATGCCAAAATTTTTACAGTTGTTTGCTGTTACTGTCACACTGTCAAAGCTAACCTTTTTTATGCTCCAATAACCTGTTGTGGAAAGTACAAGACCACCTATCTCATTACTATCAGATGTTATAGTAGAATTAGATACAATTATTTTATCCAGCGTTACTTCAACATTATACCAGTTGTGACCAATAAACCCACCGCTTGTGCTTCCGCTGATATTAGTGGAAGTTTTTATATTGAGCTTATTTACACTAACACTTTGTATTTTCACAATATTAGGAGATGATGATATAGCCGAACCTATCTCGGCAATAAGTCCACCAACCCTAGCATTAGCACTGCCTGTTATAGGACCTGTGTGTTTATCAGTTATATTTCCGCCAACAGTGACATTATCAAACTTAATACCAGTTGTAGGCTTTGATTTAACAGCGCCTACCATTCCGATAACTCCGCCAAGACAAGTGCAATCTACCTTTGTTGTGCTATTATTGTATGTAAGATTTGCTGTTACAGCAGAATTAGTGAACGAAACTTCACTTGTGGCGTCAGCAACATATCCAACCAGACCTCCGACAAAATTAGTATACGCACCACTTGGAGATGCGGTCACATCAGCGGTCACGCTGTCAATAGTCAAAGCTCCGCTGTTGTATGCAGATACAGAACCAATATAACAAGCATCACCGCCAGAAGCATTGTCACCGACAATATTAAAGTTTGAAACAAGCGTTAAATTGCTTATTTTTGCACCGCTTGTCTTTGCAAAAAGTCCGTTGTGAGTATGGAAAACTATCTTATTTTCTTTTCCCACTGTCATTGTAAGTTTATGACTATTGCCAGTAAGCGTGCCTGTGAAAGTATTTTCACCATTATCACGCATAAAGCCGGTTAGACCTGTGTCGCTTATATCAACATCTGCACTAAGGCTGATATTTGCCGCAAGCATATCTGCCCTGCTAGCACCGCTATACTTAACAAAATCATTGCTATCATGCTGCATTATCAAAGCTGCACGGACAAAATCTGCCCTATTGCTTATGGTTATATTATTATTAGGAAATCCATTTATTGTAACAGTATGCCCTGATCCATCAAAAGACAGAACACTGTCAGCACTCTCAAGCAGATCGGAATTGTTAAGGCGAAGCACTCCGCCCCAATCCATATCGTCTATGACTTTTGAAGATGTCCTTGTAAATGACCAGCCGCTTAAGCTATAGATCAAAGCATTGCCTCTATTTCCTACTATCTGACATCCGTTTTTGTTAGGGCCTTTAGGATAAAAGCCTGATCTGCATAGCCCACAAGTCCGCCATAATTATTTTGTGATGATGTGGGATTATTAATACTTATAGTGGTATTCTTGACGCTTACATAAGCCTTGCTGTTATCACCTATCTTACCAATAAGGCCGCCAAAATCAAAGGCATTGCATAAGCCAGTCACATTTACAGTGATATCACTTAGTGCTAGTTCAGAGCTAAGAGCATTGGCAGAATATCTTCCGACAATACCACCATAAAAGCCTGTCCTGACAGTGCCATTGAAGTTTGAAGTAATAGTATCATTAGCTGTTCCTGTGATACTAATTTTTGCATTATCTGTGCTGTTTGTCAGCAGTCCGAAAACAGAACCAACAGCCGCACTGTCAGCGGTATCTCCTGATGAACAAGCAAGTGCCATTTTCATGCCACTGAATTTTGAAATGTCAAATTCTTTACTGTCGGCTTTACTATATGTATAAGAGCCGAAAAGACCGCCCGCAGTTACAGAGCCTGTAACGCTTCCGGTCATGTTAATGTTGACATCTCCGCCGACATTTATTTCTGCATTCTCTGCACTGCCCACAAGTCCGCCTGCGTTGTTTGCGGATATATTTACGCTTGTCAAGGTGTCGCACTTGTCAATGTTCAGTGTTGCACCAGTACTCATTTTCCCGACAAATACACCTGCGTTCGATTTGCCGGAAACGTCAAGTGAACTACTTGACAAGCTTACGGCAAGACTTGTGTTTTCGTCCATAGTGCCGCAAGCAAGACCTGCATTATCCCCGCCTGATACTTCCACCTGGACATCACTGAGAGTGATATCCAGATCGACATTTGCTCCATTTTTCATATTTCCTATAACAGACGTGAAGGATTTATAATTTGTAGCACCTGAATCATCTACAGGATCAGCTTTTATTTTCCACTTATTAGCTGAAGCCACATCACCGTGTATAACATTCTCAGCAAGCAAAGCTGAATTTTTTTCTTCCGGTCTAGCAAAAATAATAGTATCTAAATTTGCACTGTCACTAAGATATTCAAACAGAGCAAAATTAATAGGAAGATTAATAGCTGAACCCTCATTTGCTTTGACTGTTCCCTTGAAAGGATATTCTTCATTGCCAAGTCCTTTTTCTATTCCTGTAAAATCAGAAGCCTTAAACTGAGATTGGTTGTTTGAAAACAATACAGTGATTTTCTGATAGTCAGCAGGATCTGCATTGAGAAGCTTTTTAAAATCGTCTGCATTCTGTATGGTATAAACGCCATTTTTGATATCATTAGTTATGTCAGTATATGTATCTTCCGCCATAGCCGTAATAGCGTTGGTGACAGTTGATACCATTTTAGACACAACACCTGAAATGTCTGCAAGCGGCATACTCGTGACAAGCAATACGGTAGCGGTAACTAAAGAAATAACATTCTTGCGATACTTGCTATAAAGCTTGCGGCATATTCTATTAATTTTCTGATTTCTATTAGCTTTCACTTTCAACTGCCTCCGTGCAAAGTTAATATTCTTATCTATACGTTTAGTTCAACAAGGATATATTGCACCTTTGTACCTATCTTTTCGTCAGCGTCATTATACATGGAGCTTAGTGATGATAACTGTGCTGTGCTGTATTTATCACCATTAAGTATATTCTCAATAACCTTTTTATTTTGTTCTTTATCGGCATCACCTGACAAGAACAAGCTTAAATTACCCTTTATATATTTTGCAAAATTCAAACGTTCTTTACTGTTATCATCAAACAGCACATTTTTCTCTGTCAGATTTTCATCTGTGCTTTTCATTAGTACCTGACCAAGCGTGTTCGGCCATACCCAATATACGTTCACTTCCTGCGGAACGCCTACTTTACAATCTTTAAACGTCCTTGTGAATGTTTCATCATGAAGAAAATCGGAATATGTGTGATTGTTCTCATCATATTTCTCAAAAAACATGATATGTCCATTCATAAATCTAGTTACTTCTTCTTCAGTAACCTTTTCATAAGAAACAGCGTCTTCGTTTTTATTCTCTGCATACCCCGTGATACTCAGCTTGAACTGTATCTCAATTTCCCCCGACTGGTTCGGGACAACATAAAAAGTAAGCTTTCCATGACTACCAGGATTAATACCATTCGTCATACCGCTTTCTTCATCAAGAAGCCAGTAGATCTTGTTGTTCTCGTCAGAAGTGATGTTGCTTCCATCAGACACCTTAGAGTAGTCATTGCTGTCAAGTATCTCAGCTTTAAGCACATTGGCACTTCCTACTGTTTTCAGTTCAAATGGCGAATCTACGCTTTTCATTCCAAATGAATCAAGATCAAGGGCTTTATCAATGGTAAACCAAGCCAAGCTGACCGCAATAAGTATAAATGCCAGCACTGCAACTGGTATTATTTTTATAATAAGCAGTTTGCGTTTCTTCTTTTCTTCCTCGCTGTCTGCTTTCTCTATCACTTTATGCTCAGCCACTTTGGCGACCTCCATTATTTCATCGAGTCAAGCTCTTTCTGCAATTCTATCATGTGGTTTCTGCAAGCGGTTATCTCGCCTGTGTATTTGTTGAACCACTCAACGTCCATTTCGTTAGGCTCTTCCTGCAAAAGAATTGCCTGAACAAGTGCTGATTGTGAACGTGATCTCTTACGCTCTATCTCCTCGATAGTAAGTCTGCATTTCTTTATTTCTCTTTTAAGCTGCCCTTTACTGCTCACGTTATTGTCCTCCTTGCATTAATTTCCCATTTTATCAACCGAATCAACTATCTCGTTGACTTCCCTATAGCCTTTGTCAAGATTTTCGGTGATATGGTCAAGTGCTTTTTTTACGTCCTCAAGCTTGCCCTGCATTTGTTCGGGATACTTCACAAAGCAGTAATGAAGCTCATTTATAGCCTTCTGCTCATCAGTGTAATCGTCGATAAGAAACACCAGCGACCTTGCCGAGCCCATGTCCGAAAGTATCATGTTGTATCTCATTGGAAGATCCTTGCCGCTTTCAAGATAAGTGTCTATCTCCTCAGAGGCGGCAGACAGATTTTCCATATACTTAGCAATGTAAGTCTTTCTGACTTCCTCGGACTTGTCCATATAAAGCCCCATAAAAACGAACAGCCCTGCAAGTGCCGCAATACAAATAACGATAGCCGTTATCATTTTAGCCTTCATTATCTTTTCCTGATTCAAAGCTGTTCGCCTCCTTTTTCTCGTTTTCCTGCATTTTCAGCCGCTGAACTTCCTTTTCAACAGCCTCACGCATAAGCTTTTCTTTTTCTTCCTCAGCCGCTTTCAAGGCTTCCTCACGGTTTGAATATATTTTTATCTCAGCGATAGTTTTTACCTCATACACCGCCATGCAAACTGTTGGGATTATCACAAACAGTATGAGGAGCTTCTTTGTTGATGCAAATGACCCAAGCCACTTGAAAAATCTGAGTTTTCCATAGTATTTTCCAATAATGCTGACTTTTTGCACCGTCACGCTGTCCTCTATTTTGTTAGCATCGCCTTTAGTAACAAAAGTGCCGTCGCTCAAAACCGCAGATATCCTGTGAGTATTTATCTCGCCTTTAATACTATCATCTTGAGAGTAGAACGAAATGATATCCCCTGCCTTTAAGCTGTCAGTATCCGTCCTTTTGATGTAAATATAGTCACCCTCATGTATAGACGGCTCCATACTTCCGCTCACGACCTTCAGTACACTGTAACCAAAAATGCTTGCTGTTTTGCCGATACAGCCGCAGACCATTATGTACACCGTCACACTCAGCAGTGCCGCAAACACAGCAGAGCCAAGTATTGTCAAAGCTATTTTTACTATCCTCAACGCCTTGCCGATGATAACGACTCTCCCTCCGTGTTATTGTTTCCTATATTTCTCTTTCAAATGCCTTGCCATTCTGCCAACTGCTGAAACATGATACTCCTTATAGAGTCGTTTCATTTCAGTGTCGATAGCCTTTTGCTCCTCAGCGGTGCGCTGTGGCGGAATATATGGTCTTGGCGGTCTGTTTTTTCGCTCAAGACGTTTTCTCTTTTTAAACTGCCTGTTTTTGATACGCCTCTTTACATCATATTTCAGATACGGAGCATATTTTTCATAGATAACCTCGATTTCACGCTCTGCACGTTTTCTCTCTGCCTCAGCCAGTTCTTTTTCCTTCTTGACTTTGAACATTCTGATATAGTCCGGATTATCCGTCACAACAGGTATGATCCCAAATGCGTGAGCCAGAACATATGTTATGCCACGTTTTGCCATGTAATATGGATTTTTGGAATATTCTTTAAATATCTCATTGATATTTTTATTTTCAAAGCTTTCACGTTCAGCTTTAAGACGCTCAGCACGTTCACGCTCACGACGTTCCTGCTCACGCTGCTGTTGTGCTTCTTTCGCCTTTTTTGCTGCGATCTCAGGGGACTCATACTCTGACACAAAGCTTGAAGACACGGCTTCTTCATTCGTGCTGATCTGCTGATCCATAGCAGATCCAAGGCTGCTGCGGACGAGCTTTTTCTCCTCTCGGATCCTAGCTCTTTCCTCACGGACACGCTGCTCCTCTTCACGGCGTTGACGCTCTTCCATTTGCCTTTTGCGTCTTGCAATATGCTTGATCTCTTCCTCTTTTTCACGGCGTTCACGTTCCTCACGCTCCGCCTTTTCTCTTGCAGCCTGCTCCGCCTGCTGTTTTTGAATAAGCTCCAATCTTCTGCGTTCAGCTTCCTCATGCTCCAGCCTTATGCGCTCTTCTTCCTCACGCCGCTGACGCTCCAGTTTCTCCTGCTCGGCACGCTTTCTTTCAGCTTCTGCAGCCGCAAGCTCCTCAGCCCTCTTACGGTCTTCCTCGTCTTTGAGAAACTGCTTTTCTATCTCAACTATACGTTCAAGCTCTGCCGTAAGGTTTCCTGCCTCTTCGGCAGTCATACCCATATCTGTCTTACTTGCACTACTTTGTTCACCATCGCCAACTATGACATCGTATTTATCAGACGTCTGCTTATCAAAACGCCTGACAACCTTTGGTGCGAGGGTCTTGCTCTTTATAGTTTTAAGCTCCTCCGACTTGTCTGCCCCATGGGTATAGGAGCGGAAAAGCATATAGTTCATTGCGGTCAGACCATATATATCCTCGATATAAGAATCATCAGGTCTTTGTGCGGTATCAGAAACGTTGACCTCGTAGCCTGCCTTATCGTAGCTTTCGATAAACTGCCAAAGGGTAAGACACGCCATAAGGTCCACATTTTTAGTGATAGCGTTTGTTCTCATAACAGGCGGTCTGATAAAAGCGTTGCCAAGAGTGGTACAAAGCACTGAGCCTTTGTATCCCTCGATAGCCTTTTTGACCCTTTCAAGCCTTGCCCAAACGTCAGTATCCTTGCTGCCGCCGACAAGACTGTCAACAGTTTCTATCTTAAAACTAATGTTGACCTTTCTCCCGTCGCCGCTGTCAGCCACGGTATCGTAATTAAAAGAATAAGCCTCCTGCGCCTCTGCGGTCTGGACAAGCTTATTGTATCTTATATTTATAAAAATGTATAGCCTGTCGATAAGGGTATTTACAAATCTATTTTCATATGTATCGAGAGTTTCCTCTTTATGAATGTTGAGTATCTTTGACGGAGTTATCTTTCCGGTCTTTTTGTCGATATCCTGAATAAGATCGGTGTGCTGTCCCAGATGTTTTATGGACTCTACCGTTATTTTCCTTGACATAGCGATAGGCACGATCTCTTCCACTTCTTTAATGGTGTTTCTTGGATTTCTTATTACCGTATCAAGATGTGGCAGAGCTTTTTCTATCTCTGTGAGCCAGGACGAATCTATATTCTTCTCGATTATCTTACGATTAAAAGATACAGTTTTTTCGCCCGAAAGAAGCAAGGCACGGGCTGCCGCAAAGCTGTCATTGCCGTCAAACGTCTTTACAGCTTTGTCAAAAGCTGCACGCTGTTCGTTGTATTCGCTCATGCCCGTCCCTCCTCTCAAAGTTTATGAGTACAAATTTTAGTACAGTTTTTGCAATCTTTCAAGATATGCTATAGATTCTTTCATAGTGTTTCTGCCAAAAAGCTTCTGCATATAGGTGCAAAGCTCTTTCAGCTCTTCTCTTAGCATTGCCAAGTTAAGCGACTCAAATTTTCTGAATATCTTTGTGGCAAGCACATAGTCAATGCCGTCAAGCTCCTCTCCGCCGCAGGCAACATATACAGGAACAAACAAGTTCATCTGTTTAAGTATACGGTTACCGAAAGCCACTCTCAGCTTTTCGATTACCCACAGGTCAAGCTGCTGTATCTTCTTTAAGCTGTCCTGCGAAACAGGATACATCTGGAATGCCTCCTTGAAAAGTGTATCAAGATGTTCAAAGCTTAAATTCATAGGCGGCGTGTCAGGTGCGTCAAAGGCAACTCCCTTTGCGTCAAGATTGATAGGCTGCGCACGATCGTATACCTTATCTGAGATAGTGAACGTGGAATCGTCGTTGTTGGCAGTACCGATATACCAAATGTTCTGCGGAATACGCAGCTTGCCCTTATCAAGGCGAACAGGGTCGGTACTCCACACATTAGGAACAAGATCAAGCTCCCACTCAGCAGGATCAGGCATTTCAAGAATCGAGAGCATTTCTGCAAAGTAATATTCTACTCTCGCAATGTTCATCTCGTCGAGGAGTATGAAGTTTACATCGTCATTGTATTCAGAAGAATAAATTCTTTTGAGGACTTCTGTTTCATTAAAGTTCTTCGTGAACTCATTGAAGTAGCCGAAAAGCTCAGTTCTGTCACGCCATGACGGCTGAACAGAAGCAATAGTGGTATCTTTCTGCAAGAACTTACCGAATGAATATGGCAATGATGTTTTACCTGTACCAGAGATACCTTGCAGGATAATGAGCTTTGTTGAAGCCATGCCTGCAATGAAAAGTCGGATAGTTTTTATGTCATAATAAAGGTGCATTCTTGAGCAGGCAAAGTTTCTGTATGCTTCGCAGATACCACTAAGGGTGATGTCATTATTGTAAGCAGGCGGCTCGTATGTCTTGTAGAAATTATCCACCTCGATAAGCTTTGAAAAACGGCAATCTGCTGTCTGAACAACGCCGTCCACAATGGTTTGAACTTCGCCCTGTGCAGGCATCTGCTCGCCCTCTGCAAGCTTTGTTTCACCCTCTGCAAGAGCGGTGTTATCATATACGCCAAGCTGAGCCACCTTCATTGCCATGATCTCATCTTTTTCCTTGGTCATTTTGACCACCTGACGCTGCAGGTCAGATATTTCTTCGATAAGGTCCTCGTTGCTGACGATAGAGTGTCTGAATCTTATGTACTTTCTCACAGCAAGCACTATCATAAAAATAATAAGCACAAAGATAGCCACAACAACGATAATTGCAAGCACAGAAAGTATCCAGCCCAGCGCACCAAAGTCTGCCGAGTAGGTCTTGAATATCCTTATGTAGTTTTTTATATTGAAGATCTGTTTTATGCCGTTCCACAGACCCTTGAAGATCTGCCCAAAGCCTGCAAGCATTGACGACATGAAAACAAAAAACCATTTCAGAAATCCATTCATAATGTATCACCCAAGCAGCAGTTATTTGTCATTTTTCTCCTGCTGTGCATTTTCATCTTCCTTTTTCTTCTGCTGTGCAAGGTATTCCTCAACTGCACGTCTTTTTATTTCTTCCTCATCGCTCTCTGTGATAGCAGGACGCTTTATCTCGATTATGGTTGCGATAAGCTTATAAAGCTCAAAGAGGAAAAACAGTGCTATGGGCAAAAGTATGCAAATGAAAAATCCCGTTTTTGTTCTGAGAAAATCCATTACCTTGCCGAAACCGCCTATTTTTGCACCATTCCACTGACCGATTATATCACCTGCATAAACAGTGTATGTATCATCTACGTTATTAGCATCGCCTCGTGTGATAAAGCCTACAGAGCCGTTATCATTGAGTACCTCTGCGATACGGTGGGTATTCTTCACCTTTTTGCCGTCAATAAGCGTCCAGAAAGTGATAACGTCGCCCTTTTTCAGAGAATTGATATCGTCTATTTCCTTTGAGATAATAAGGTCGCCTTTTTTGAAAGTTGGCTTCATTGAGTCAGATTCAACTGTGAGCGGGATATATCCCAGCAGACTTGCCGTACCATTATTCTTATCAGACGAGAACACGAGAATTGTTATAAGCAGTGCAAAGATAAGCACCACCCATGCGATAACATTAAAAACGATCTTCAAAGCTTTTTTCATAATTCAAAACCTCGGAAACCCGAGGCTTCCTCCCTTCTAATTCTTTAAGTTGTTTCAACGATCTTGAAATTCATACCAAGCTTCATTGTGCCACCGATTATTTTGTCAACACAATCAGGGTCATTTCCCTCAAGCCATATAACCACTGTATACTTGTCTTTCTCACCAGGACCAAGCTTTTCACGTCGGTCCTTCATGACCTCAGTAGAGGAGGCGAACTCCTTGTCGCAATCGCTTTCCTTACCGCTGCCGTCAGACTTTGTTTTACCATAAACAGTTTTCTCGCCATTCACGAAAAGCTCCACTCTGATAGCTTCATCAACACCGTTCGTGACGTTCTCGATAGTCATTTCGCTGTCATAGCTAAGTGTGTCTTTACCGGAATTTATGAGATAGAAAGTATAAGCTATATACCCCTCGCCATTATGGCTGCCGTTTATCTTGTCGATATTATCAGGGAGATCTTCGCCACTGATATTTGTCATATCATAGAGGATATCCGCATTGAGCCTTGAATTGCTCGTGGTATAGTCAGGAGTTTCCGAAAGAGTAAGCCCCTGATTTATCATATCATACTTACTTATCTTAACTGTAAAGCTACCATACTTGTCGTAAAAATAAGACACCGCATAAGCCGCCGCCACGATAGCGATAAGTATAATGGCAAGTATTTTAAGCAATCTCATCAATACCACATAGCGTTTAGCTTCCTTGGCGGTCCTGCGAAGTGCAAGGGTATCGACTACTCATGTATTTTTATCTATATTTTTACCGTCCAAAACCGTATCACCCGTTTATTACTCATTTCTATTGCGAACGTATCTTTCCGCAATATATTTTCCTGCATTTTCTCCCGAATAGTAAAGGCACTGCATACAGCTGAGCTGTTTCACCTGCTTATCATCAGTAATTCCGTCAGCTATGACCTCAGCATTAAGGTCAAAAACGAAATTCAGCAGAGAGTTCACGCAGGTATCATGCCTGTCGCTCTTACCAAGAACCTGAGCCACTGAGCCGTCAAGCATGATATTATCTACCTTGAACTCAGCGGTCTTAAGCATTTTAAAGCCCTCAGTGCCGAAGCCTGTGAGCAGAAAATGAAAGCCCTGTCTTCTCATAAGAGCCACGTTATCTGCCGCTGTGCTGTCAGCTTCATCAAGCACATCAGGCGACAACTCGAAGCAGACACGCTCATACTTCACGCCAAACTTATCGCAATAATCTGCCACAACTCTCGGAGCTTCCGTCTGACTTAAAAATCTTGCAGGCATAAACACGCTTGCCCAATCAACGTCCACTTCCCTTTCGTGAAACTTGCCCAAAGCCTGCAAAAGCTGAACGAAAGCAAGCTTGAAAATGCTAACACATCGGTCGGAAAGCTGAGCCACAGGGAGATAATCCGCAGGCATGAGCGTACCCATAACAGGAGAATTGAGCCTTGTTTGCGACTGCAAAAAAGTGACCCTGCCGCTGTCGGTATTTTTTATAGGTCTATAGAAAAGCTCCACAGCACGAACGCCGTCAACTGTTGAATTACCGTTCAAAGCAAGTCACTTCCTTTCCTGTTCCAATATATCATTATAGCATATTTTCGACAAAAAGCAAAGAAAAATTGGGGAATTTCCCCAAATATGGAAAATTATTTTTTTATACCCATTTACCAAAAAACGCCGAATTTCTTCGGCGTCTTTTTTGTTTTATTGTTGTGGATTATTCGCCAACCGTTGTTTTTCCGAAATTGACAAAATCTTGATTTGTTTTATTAAGTGCAAATGCAAAATCAATATTCCAATCCTGTGCAGCATTCGCATCATGGCAATACTCACTTTCACCCTCAAGCCATACACGAACAGTAAAATCAGCATGACCATAGTTACCTGCAGTTGTCGAAGAAGGAATTGTTATTCCAATATCAGACTCACCAGAAGTAAGAGCATCTCCAGACTTCACAAGACCTGCAGCAATAGCTGTCTTTGCTGTTGTGCTACTTACTGCTTTTCCTGTTTCATAATTTGAATCATCAACGCACCAAATTGATGCGGCGCTTCCGTCAGCAGGAATAAATGCAACCCTAACCGCTTTGTACAAATCGCCATCAGTTACTCCAGTTCCCTTAGGATCTGTAATGCTCATCTTGCAATATATTGTGTTGTTTTCTGCTGTTGAGCTATATTTGGAGGTTCTAAGATGAACAGGAACGTCCACATAATAGCCGCTGTTATCCTTATCAGTAGCAAGATTAGACTTTGTCGTCTTTGCATCTCTCTTGTCAATTTCTGCTTTCTTTGTTGCGGCAACAAACGTACTTGCAGATTTACCTGCGTTTGTTGCATCAGTTGCATCAAAGAAATCTTTGCCATTGACCGTAGATGCAGGCATAAGTAAATCAACAGTAGAATAATACTCACTTATATCTATTCTCTTTGTCCAGCTTATTTCTGCATCAGTATCTGCTGGCTGTTTTGCTAAATCTGCACCAATTGTGTTTGTGCCCTTAGCAACTTCACCCAGTGAAATTTCAAGTGCATCACTGGCTGTTGCCGACATCTGAAGTCCTGTTACTTCAACTTCTCTACTCATAGTAAACCAAGCATAAGTAGCAGTAGAAAGCATTACAGCGGAAGTTGTGAGCATTGCAACTGCAGGTATAAGTTTCTTCTTAGCAGAAGTATTCTTCTTTTCATTAGTTTTCATATCTCTTCGTCCTTTTCATAATAATTTGTCGTTTTATCCTGTCCGATACAGAGGGCGCTCGTTATAGCCGATTTGCGGTAACATGACCGCCAAGCACCTTTTGTTTATGTCAATATTATGCTAAATTCGACCCGCTTTGTCAATAAGCTACCAGCTTAGTATACATTATATTTATCTTAATACTTATTAATATGTCAGACACATTTTGCTATTTTTCGACATGATCATACTATGTAATAACAACAGAAAGCACGGAATAACGTCATTTGTTATTCCGTGCTTTTTAAAACGATTATTCAATAAATTTTTTTGTTAAACTTCAAACGTTTTTGTACATATTAAGTTTATATATGTACACAAAAGTTATCATAAGCAAGATTTACAAAATATTAATAATTATTCTGCGCTGTCGAGCATTTTAACAGCCTTCATCATGATAGCACATTCAAGACGCTTCTTCTGTATCTGACATGACAGCTTATGCGCATTGTGGATATCACCTGCGTAAATGTAGTTGTTTGCATTGCAACCGCCACTGCAATAGAACTTTGCCCAGCACTTTTTGCACTCTGGCTTGTTGTAAACGTGTGCGTGAGCAAACATATCTTTCATTTCCTCGTTAAATGTGCCGTCGTAGAGATTGCCCATTTTGAACTCGGTGATACCAACGAACTGATGACATGGGTAAATATCGCCGTCAGGAGTAACAGAAACATACTCGTTTCCGCTTCCACAGCCCCTAAGTCTCTTTATCGCACAAGGACCCTGATCGAGGTCTATCATAAAATGGAAGAAGTTTATGAACTTGCCCTCGTCCCTTATCTTCTGTATCTTCTCAGAAAGTATCTCATACTCCTTGAAGATCCTCGGCAGGTCAGCTTCAGTGATAGCATAAGGCTCGCTAGGGTCAGCCATAACAGGCTCAACAGATATCTGATCGAATCCCAGATCATAAAGGTGCATAACATCATTTGAGAAGTCAAGATTATACTTTGTGTAAGTGCCTCTTACATACCAATCCTTGTTCTTAGGACGTTTCTCAACAAGCTTCTTGAAGTTAGGGATAATCCTGTCATAGCTTCCTGAACCGTCAACACGCACTCTCATTCTGTCATTGACTTCTTTTCTTCCGTCGATAGACAGAACAACGTTGTACATTTCCTTGTTGATGAAGTCTATCATCTCGTCAGTGAGGTGTACACCGTTTGTGGTAACAGTAAATCTGAACTTTTTGTTGTGAGGCTCCTCCTGTGAACGTGCATACTCAACAAGCTTTTCTACTGTACCGAAATTCAGTGACGGCTCACCGCCGAAGAAGTCCACCTCAAGAAATTTTCTGTCTCCTGAACGCTCTATAAGAAAATCTATAGCACGCTTGCCTGTTTCATAGTCCATGAGCATTCTGCCCTGACCGAAATCACCTGTTGACGCAAAGCAGTATTTACATCTCAGGTTACAGTCGTGAGCGATATGCAGACACATTGCCTTGATAGGCGAAGCCACAGCAGACAGGGCATACTTCTCGTAATCGTCCTCGCTGAACAATATCTTGTCATTATAAAGAGAAACTATCTCCTCATAGCAATCCTCGATATCCTTGCTGTCATACATCTTTGACAGCTTTCTTACAACGTCCTCAGGACATTTCTCCTCAAAAGGCGGCTCAACATTGTCTAACAAATCATATGTCAGATCGTCTATAATATGTACTCCGCCACTGTTCACGTCAAGCAGTGCATTAAAGCCGCCAAGCTTAAACTTGTGTATCATTTAAAAATCACCTTTCGCATTTATATTCATATACAAATTTATACAAAAATAAAGGGACATAAAAATGTCCCTTTAGCAAGGCGTGTGTACGCTCGCACGCCTCAGAAAGATCGGAATATTAAGCTTCTCTCTCGCACTTCTGGTTAGCAACTGTGCAGGAGGTCTTGCAAGCTGACTGACATGATGCCTGACACTTGCCGCAGCCACCCTTAGCAGCAGTCTTCTTGAGATTAGCCTTATTGATCGTCTTGATATGTTTCATAGGATTTTACCTCCAATAATTGATTTACATTAATTATACCACATATCCCACTATGTTTTATGAACGAATGGTTAATGCAGTATAAATATTTATCCTTATCAAAAACGGCTGCTTTTAGAATTTACACCTACAACTCCGCCTACGCCTGCACACACAAGGGTAAGCACAAGCTTTGCAGGCACGGAAAAGCTTTCGGCTGCCTTAGAAAACAGTGCACTGAGAATGACAATGATAAGAAAAATGAACACTCCGCACAGCACACCTGACAGCAGACCGTTTCTACGTTGCCTTTTTCCGCAGACATATCCCCCTGCATACGCTCCGATACCAAGTGCCGCTGTTGACATCACCGACAGCATAAGGTCGGTGGCATCTATCTTAGTGATAACATACGCAAAAGCAAGCACAGCAACAAATATCGCACCGCACCCCACGCAGGCAGACAACGCCGTTGACGACAGCACCGACAGCTTTCTGCCCCAGAAAAGTCTGTTGTTTTTCATATCCGCACCCCCACACTGAATATCCTAAAAAAATTATATTCAAAGTCACGGACAATAAGAACACAAAAAGGGACGGATAAAACTACCCGTCCCTTAAAAGCGATATTTACTTTGCGTCACCGTCATGAATTGTTTCGTTCTTAGCGATAGCCCACTTTTTAACACGGATCTTACTTCTATCGCCGCCTGTTTCGATAACAACAGTGTCGTCCTTGATAGAGAACACGATACCAACGATTCCGCCGTTTGTAACGACCTCGTCACCTATCTCAAGGTTATCTCTCATCTCAGCGTCTTTCTTATCCTGCTTTTTCTGCGGACGGATAATAAAGAAGTAGAAGAACACGATTATGAGTACCAGTGGGATAAAAGTCATGGCAAGTGATGCAGGTGAACTCTGCTCAGCTGCCAAAACTGAAATAATTGCTGACAAATTCATCAAAAGACCTCCAAATCTAATAATACTATATTAGTATATCAGATATTTGCACAAACTTCAAGCCTTTTAACAAATAATTTTCATTTACAAGAAATTATTTCTTGTTCTTGATATACTCGTCGATAGCGGCAGCAGCCTTTTTGCCTGCGCCCATAGCGAGGATAACAGTAGCAGCGCCTGTAACAGCGTCACCGCCTGCGTAAACGCCTTCCTTAGTTGTTGACTCGTTCTCGTCAACGATAAGGCAGCCGTGGTCATTTGTTTCAAGACCAGGAGTTGTACTTCTGATAAGTGGGTTAGGTGATGTACCGATAGACATGATAGCTGTATCAACGTCAAGAATGAAGTTTGAACCCTCGATAGGGATAGGACGTCTTCTGCCGCTTGCGTCAGGCTCGCCAAGCTCCATTTTGATGCACTCCATGCCGTTTACATGACCGTTCTCGTCGCCAACTATCTTAACTGGGTTATTAAGAACGAGGAACTCAATGCCCTCTTCCTGAGCGTGATGAACCTCTTCCTTTCTTGCAGGAAGCTCGTCCATTGAACGTCTGTATACGATATAAACGTGCTCAGCGCCAAGTCTCATTGCAGAACGAGCAGCGTCCATAGCAACGTTACCGCCACCTACTACAGCTACGTTCTTAGACTTCATGATAGGAGTCTCATAATCGTCCTTGTATGCCTTCATAAGGTTGATTCTTGTAAGGTACTCGTTAGCAGAGTAAACGCCTACAAGACCTTCGCCCTCGATACCCATAAATCTTGGAAGACCTGCGCCTGAACCTACGAATACAGCTTCATAGCCCATGCCCATAAGCTCGTCGATAGAAAGAACTCTGCCGATAACCATGTTTGTCATGATATGTACGCCCATGTTTGTCAGATTGTCTATCTCGTGCTGAACGATAGCCTTTGGAAGTCTGAACTCAGGGATACCATACATAAGAACGCCGCCTGCTGTATGGAATGCCTCGTAGATAGTTACGTCATAACCAAGCTTAGCAAGGTCGCCTGCAACTGTAAGGCTTGAAGGACCACCGCCGACAACAGCTACCTTATGACCGTTTGGCTCAGCCTTTTCAACTGCAACTGCCTTGTCCATCATATAGTCTGCACAGAATCTCTCAAGTCTGCCTATACCAACAGGCTCACCCTTGATACCTCTTACACACTTGCCCTCACACTGATGCTCCTGTGGACATACACGTCCGCAAACAGCCGGCAGAGCGTTTGTTGTTTTGATGATAGCATAAGCTTCTTCAAACTTGCCCTCTGCTACCTTTGCGATAAACTCAGGAATCCTAACGCTTACAGGACATCCTGTCATACAAGGCTTGTGCTTGCAGTTAAGACATCTCTGAGCTTCTTCTATAGCCTGCTCAGGGGTGTAACCCAAAGTAACTTCCTTGAAGTTTCTAGCTCTTACCTTTGGCTCCTGCTCTGCGATAGGAGTCTTTGTCAAACTCATATTAGCCATTATCTTACACCTCCAGTAAGTCTGCACAAGTGAGCCTTTTCCTGCTCCTTATAAGTTGAGTTTCTTCTCATAAGCTCGTCGAAATCTACCTTCTGACCGTCAAAGTCAGGGCCGTCAACGCAAGCATACTTGATCTTGCCGTCAACAGTTACACGACATCCGCCGCACATTCCTGTGCCGTCGATCATGATAGGGTTAAGTGAAACGAGTGTCTTGATATCATAAGGCTTTGTTACCTTGCAAACGAACTTCATCATTGGAACTGGTCCGATAGCGATGACCTCGTCAAACTTAGCACCACCGTCAATAAGCTCCTGAAGCTTGTTTGTAACAAATCCGTGATAGCCGTATGAACCGTCGTCTGTACAGATATGAAGATGTGAAGAAGCCTTGCCCATTTCGTCCTCGAGGATAACGATATCCTTGCTTCTGAAGCCTGCGATAAGATCAACTTCAACGCCCATGCTGTGGAGTTTCTTAGCCTGTGGGTAAGCGATAGCACAACCAACGCCTCCGCCTACTACTGCAACTCTCTTGATACCCTCGTCATACTCTGTGGCAACGCCGAGAGGACCAACAACGTCATGGATATAGTCGCCCTCATTAAGTCTTGCAAGCTCAGTTGTAGATGCACCTACTACCTGGAAAATAATTGTGATCGTGCCCTTTTCTCTGTCATAGTCAGCGATAGTGAGCGGAACACGCTCGCCCTTCTCATCAACTCTGTAGATGATGAACTGACCAGCCTCAGCCTTAGCGGCAATGTAAGGTGCGTCGATCTCCATAAGAACAACAGCGTCGTTGAGCTGTCTTCTTGTTACGATTTTGTACACTAAAATCCCTCCCTGAATAATTAGCAAAATAATATTGTTTTAGACAAATAATACAAAAACATTTTCTATTATCGCCTTACAGCATATAACATTATACTATATTTAAAAAGAAATTTCAATAGTTTTTTGTTTACTTCCATAAATTTTATAATAATATATCACAATTTGTTTACATTTAACATACCATAATTTATATATCACATATCATTTTACAGATGTATCAAGTTTATCAAAAGCAATTTCGATACACTCCTGCTCCTGAACACCTCTATCACTGCCACCAAACAAGCTTGCATAGCCGTATACCGCCGCTCCTGCGTAGTTATAACTAACTACAGCGTCATTTATCTGCCTGCCGATAATGCCGATATTTTCAGAAAATTCACCCTCGCTGTCTATCTTATATACTCCCAGACCTGCCACCAGCGTAACATCAGTTGTGCAGATATCAGCCCACTGCTGTAGGGTATCCTTATAAGGCTTGACAGAATTTTCATAGCCGAAGTATATCTGCGGACAAATGTAGTCTATATACCCCTCCTCGCTGCACCACTTTTTCACATCAGCGTACATATACTCATAGTTGTTCTCCATATTTCCCTGAGGCGAAACTCCCACCAGAATATCCTTATCCACTGCTTTTACCGCACTGTATATCTCCCCAACCATAAGAGAGATATTGTTCAGCCGCCATTTTGCTAGATCGTCAAACTCCGTCTGGGAAGAAAAGCACTGAGCGTCAAAGTTCTCAGCCGTTGTGGGATAAAAGTAATCGTCAAAATGTATACCGTCAATATCATAATTCTCCGCAAGCTCCGCTGCACCCTCTGCTATAAGCTGTCTTACCTCATCATAAGCAGGATCGAGCCACAAATGGCTGTCGCCCTCAACCTGTTCTAGGTAGCCGTTGCCCTCGTCATACCATTTTTTCAGAAGAAAGCTATCGTCATAATTCTGAAAGCACTCCTCATTCTCACACCTGAGAGGGTTTATCCATGCGTGAAAAGAAAGCCCCTTATCATGTGCAGTCTGTATCATTATATCAAGCGGATCGAAGTCACTCTGCTCACCTGCCATGCCTGTTATATATCTTGATGCAGGATAAAGTTCCGAATCATATATAGCGTCCCCGAAAGGTCTGACGTGAACATACAGTGTATTACAACCTATGTTCAAAGCGTTGTCGCACGCCTGAGAAAAGTTCTCACGAAATTCCTCGGCACTTTTCCCGGTGAGCATATCAGCAAGGTCAATATAGGATATCCATATAGCTTTCTGCACAGTATAATTAAGCTTGTGTGACGTTTCCACATCAGTGTAGTTTTTCTCTCCGCACACAGGTATCACTGATGCTTTTTCCATAGTCACAAGCCTGTCCCTCTGAGAATTTACCTCACCTCCGCAGGAGCAAAGGGTCAAAAAACAAATAAGTAAAGTAAGAATTTTTTTCAAGAATATCAGTCCTCCGAATCAGTATCATTGAATTATACTATTCTTATTGGACAAATATTCAATCAGTATTCAAAAGAAAAAAAGAACGGACAGAAAAACCGTCCGTTCTTGGTAAACATATTTTCAGACTATGGAAGAAGTCTGTTGATATCTCTTGGGAACAGTGATGTTTCCCTGATGTTGTTCTTGTTAAGAAGCTTCATGAGAAGTCTTTCAAGACCGATACCAAGTCCGCCGTGAGGTGGCAGACCATACTTGTGAGCCTCAAGATAGTTCTTGAAATCATCAGGGTCAAGTCCCTGAGCCTTCATCTTCTCTACCTGCTCATTATAATCGTGTATTCTCTGACCGCCCGAAGTAATTTCAAGTCCTCTGAACAACAGATCGAACTTGTATGCCTCTCTTGGGTCTTCTCTGGAGTTCATTGCATAGAACGGAGGCTTTGAAGATGGGAAGTGTGTAACAAAGATAAAGTCTGAATCGTACTTCTCCTTTGCATACTTGCCGAGGTTTACCTCGTCCTCCGGGTCAAGATCGAACTTCTTGCCGCTTCCCTCGCCGCCTCTCAGCAGTTCGATAGCGTCAGCGAACTTGATAGACGGAACTTCCTTTATCTCAGGAACGTCAGCCTCAAGTATCTTCAACTCGTTCTGATAGTTTTCCTTGATATACTCGAAAATGGACTTGAGCATTGCAATCTCCATTTTCATAACGTCATACATACTGTCGATATAGCCCATTTCAAAATCAAGACCGATATACTCGTTGATATGACGTGAAGTAGCGTGCTTTTCAGCTCTGTATACAGGTGCTATCTCATAGACTCTGTCAAAGAATGCCACAGCCATTTGCTTATAGAACTGCGGTGACTGGTTAAGGAACGCAGACTTGCCGAAATAGTCAAGACGGAAGATGTTAGCGCCGCCCTCAGCACCCTGAGCAACTATCTTTGGTGAATGTATCTCAGTGAAGTTGTTTGCCTGCATGAACTTGTGCATACCCTGAACAAGACCCTCCTGGAGCTTGAATATAGCTCTCTCATATGGGTTTCTCAGTGAAGCCGCACGGTTGTCAAGATTTACTTCTATTGTGCAGTTAAGTCTGCCCTGTGATATTTTTAAAGGAAGCTCAGCGGCGTTCGTTGAGATAAGCTTGATAGAATCAAGTTCTATTTCAAGACCATTGAAATCCTTAGGGTTTTCCTTAACGATACCCTTTACGTTTACAAAGAAGCCCTCTCTCAGACCCTCGATAGAATCCTTGCAATTGTCGGCAGAGTAAACTGTCTGTATAACGTCTCTCGAAGTTCTTACTACGATAAACGCAATGCTGCCCATGTTCTTTATTCTGTGAACACAGCCTGAAAACTCAACTTCCTTGCCCATGTTAGCCTTAGCGTCAGCAAGCATAAACTCTTTCTTGACGTCAGCCGTATCTATCATAAGCATTTTGCCGTCATTTTCAGGTACATACTTATCAGCGTTCTCATACTTTGTGAGCTTTGAAGCGTCGATAACGTTATCCTTTACGTCCTCTTTCTTCTCTGCGTCAGAAGCAGCGCTTGCAGCGGCAGCTTTCAGCTTGCTTTCAAGAATTTCCTTGATTATCTTAGGTGTAGCAACGCCCTTGAGAGCCTTTGTACACTGACCCATGATAAAGCCGAATACCTTTGTTTCACCGTTCTTATACTGCTCTACCTGTGCGGCATTTGCGGCGAGTATCTCGTCAACGCCTGCCTCGACCTTTGCAGTATCTACAGTGATTATCATACCCTTGCTCTTTGCAATGTCCATAGGCTTGCCGCCCTCTTCTACCATTGCTCTGAACACGGTCTTAGCGTCGTTCTTTGATACCTTTTCAGTATCAGCCATTTCAACAAGCTCTGCAAACTCCTCAGGTGTGAAGCTGATATTGTTTATATCTATCTCGCCCAGATTTACTCTTCTCATAAACTCGCCGAGAATGAACACAGCCACGCTCTTAGGATTGTTATATCTCTTAAGTGCATTCTCAAAGAAATCTGAGATTATCTTTGTTTGGATAAGCGTTTTTGCGTCTATCTCAGAAATACCGTATTCCTCAGTGTATCTCTTGAATCTGCTGCTTGGCATTTCAGGCAACTTAGCCTTTATCTCATCAAGCTGAGCGTCTGTAAGGTTTACCTGAAGAATATCAGGCTCTGGGAAATAACGATAATCGTTAGCGTTTTCCTTTGTACGCATTGAAGTTGTCTTATCTCTGTTTGCGTTGTAACGTCTTGTTTCCTGAACGACCTTTTTGCCTGCTTCAAGAAGAAGCGCCTGTCTTTTTTCCTCATACTTGATAGCTCTGCCCACAGACTTGATAGAGTTGATGTTCTTTATCTCCGCACGAGTACCGAACTCAGTTGCGTCAGGACGCATAAGAGAGATATTAACGTCACATCTCAGTGAGCCCTGCTCCATTTTACAGTCGCAAACGCCTGCATACTGCAAAAGCAGAGATATCTGCTCAACGAAAGCCATTGCCTCTTCTGCCGACGCTATATCAGGCTCAGTAACTATCTCGATAAGCGGGATACCGCATCTGTTATAGTCAGCCATTGAGATTCCGTTGAAAGCGTCATGAACGAGCTTACCGGCGTCTTCCTCAAGGTGGATATGGTTTATTCTGATATTCTTCTTCTGACCGTTCACCTCGATAGGCACATAGCCGGGACCTACGATAGGTCTGTAAAGCTGTGATATCTGATATGCCTTTGGCAGGTCAGGATAGAAGTAGTTCTTTCTGTCGAATACTGAAAACTTGTTGATGCCGCAGTTGAGCGCATATCCTGCCTTTACAGCATACTCTACAGCCTGCTGATTGATGATAGGCAGAGTACCAGGCATACCTGTACATACAGGGCAGCATCTTGTATTTGGCGCACCTCCGAACTCAGCGGAGCAGTTACAAAAGATCTTAGTTTTGGTAAGCAGCTCGGCGTGGATCTCAAGGCCGATGACCGTTCTCCATTTTTCCATTTGTCTTACCTCCCTTAAAGCTTTGGCGCAACGGGCTTGAAGCCCTTTTCGTATGCGTCGGCAGTCTTAATGATAGTTGCCTCGTCGAACTTTCTGCCTATAACAGACATACCGATAGGCATACCCTTGCTGTCATAGCCGCAAGGAGTTGATATTGCAGGCAGACCTGCGATATTTACTGTAACTGTGCATATATCAGCCTGATACATCTGAACAGGGTCGGAAGTCATCTCAGGGCTGTATGCAACAGCAGGAGTTGTCGGCGTAAGAATAACGTCGCACTTCTCGAATATATCGTTGTATTCTTTTCTGATAAGCTGTCTGAGAGCCATTGCCTTTCTGTAATAAGCGTCATAATATCCGCTTGACAGGCAGTAGTTTCCAAGAAGAATTCTTCTCTTTACTTCCTCGCCGAAGCCCTCTGAACGTGACTTGATGATAAGCTCCTCATAGCTGTCGGCTGTGAGCGTTCTGTGACCATACTTGATACCGTCATATCTTGACAGGTTTGAAGCAGCCTCAGCACAGGCAAGAAGATAATAACAAGGAACAGCATACTTAAGCGACGGCATTGAACACTCGATAAGCTCAGCACCCATTGCCTTATATTCCTCAGCAGCCTTTAAAACGGCAGCCTTTACCTCATCATTGATGCCCTCTGCATAGAACTCCTTAGGGAGTGCTATCTTCATGCCCTTCATTGACTCGCCTATCTTTGCAGTGAAGTCAGGCACTTCAAGCTTTGAGCTTGTGCCGTCATGGAAGTCATAACCACATATCTCGTTAAGGAGTATAGCACAGTCATGAGCGTCAAGACCGATAGAACCTATCTGGTCAAGAGATGAAGCAAAAGCCACAAGACCGAATCTTGAAACTCTGCTGTATGTTGGCTTGATACCTGTTACGCCGCAGAAAGCAGCAGGCTGTCTGATAGATCCGCCTGTATCAGTACCAAGAGCGACAGGAGCAAGTCCCGCAGCGACAGCCGCAGCAGATCCGCCTGATGAGCCGCCAGGTACACGGTCAAGATCATAAGGATTCTTTGTCTTTGCAAAAGCGGAGGTCTGTGTAGAGCCTCCCATTGCGAACTCGTCCATAGAAGTCTTGCCGAGCATTACGATATTCTCAGCGTCGAGCTTTTCCATAACGGTCGCATTATAAGGCGGAACGAAGTTTTCAAGCATTTTTGATGCACAGGTGGTTTTTACGCCCTCTGTACAAATATTGTCCTTTACTGCCACAGGTATTCCTGTGAGAGCCCTTGCTTCGCCCTTATCGATAACGCCCTGAGCCTTTTCAGCCTGCTCCAGAGCCTTTTCCTCAGTAACAGTGATAAAGCTCTTTACCTTATCGTCATATTTCTTTATTCTCTCAAAATATGTCTGTGCAAGCTCTTTAGCGGAAATTTCCTTACTGTCAAGAGCCTTACGCATATCACGGATTTTCATTGAAGAAACGTCCAAATTTCACACTACCTTCCTGTTAAATTTACTCTACGACCTTAGGCACTACAAAGCAGTTATTTGTATTCACTGCATTTGAAAGGACCTTTGAAGTAGGCATAGATTCGATGACCTCGTCTTTTCTCAGATCGTTGAGGTAAACATCGTGATTGTCCTTGAGATCGTCATAGGTAATGTCGATTTCCTTTACGGTATCCATAAGATCAATAATATCAGTCATCTGCTCGGCTGTGGCTGCAAGCTCTTTATCGGAATATTCCAGCTTGCTAAGCTCTGCCAGATACTTGACCATGTTCAAATCCATATATAATCCCTGACCTTTCTTAATATTAAGGCAACGCCTTAGGTGCAAAAATACACCAATTCAATTTAATATTATACTACATCTCATACTATTTTGCAAGCAAAAATCACATAAATTCCGATTTTTTTAATATTTGCTCACCAAACGCCCCAAAACAGCAAGACCCACAGAGAAATTCCCTGTGGATCTAAGCGTCATTACTTATTATTCTTTGTATATTTATCGAAAATATCAGTGAAATCAAATGTTGCGAAATAGTCAGCAGGAGTTTCGGCACGTCTTATCATATCGAATGAGCCGTCCTCGTGGAGAAGTATCTCTGCTGAGCGGAGCTTTCCGTTGTAGTTGTAGCCCATTGAGAAGCCGTGTGCACCCGTGTCGTGGATAACAATGATGTCGCCTGTGTCTATCTCAGGCAACATTCTGTCGATCGCAAACTTATCGTTGTTCTCGCAAAGACCGCCAGTTACGTCATACTTGTGGTCGCATGGAGCGTTCTCCTTGCCAAGAACTGTAATGTGATGATATGAACCGTACATAGCAGGACGCATAAGGTTGCAGGCACAAGCGTCAAGTCCAACATACTCCTTATAAGTATGCTTGTGATGTGTGCAGGTAGCAACGAGATGACCGAACGGAGCAAGCATATATCTGCCAAGTTCTGTGAAGATAGCAACGTCCCCAAGACCAGCAGGAACCATTATATCCTCAAATGCCTTGCGAACGCCCTCGCCGATAGCGAAGATATCGTTCTGTGGCTTGTCAGGTTCATATGCTATGCCAACACCGCCTGAAAGGTTTACGAACTTGATGTCTGCACCAGTCTTTTCATGAAGTTCAACAGCAAGCTCAAAAAGTATTCTTGCAAGCTTTGGATAATAAGCGTTTGAAACAGTGTTTGAAGCAAGGAAAGCGTGAAGTCCGAAATGCTTTGCGCCTTTCTGCTGAAGTACCTTGAAGCCCTCAAAAAGCTGCTCTCTTGTGAAGCCGTACTTAGCCTCACCAGGGTTGTCCATTATCTGAGTTTCTATCTCGAAATGTCCGCCCGGATTGAAACGGCAGCAGATAGTTTCAGGAATACCGCAAAGGTCGTCAAGATAATCTATGTGAGTGAAATCGTCAAGGTTGATATAAGCGCCAAGCTCTCTTGCCTTGAGGAAATCCGCCTTTGGAGTTACGTTTGAAGAAAACATGATGTCGCTTCCGCTGAATCCGCAGCAGTCGCTCATCATAAGCTCAGTAAGAGAAGAACAGTCAACGCCGCAGCCCTCTTCCTTGAGTATTTTCAAAATGAATGGGTTAGGGGTAGCCTTTACAGCGAAATACTCTTTGAAGCCTTTGTTCCAGCTAAATGCCTTGTAAAGATCTCTGGCTCTCTGTCTGATACCCTTTTCGTCGTAGATATGAAAAGGTGTAGGATACTGCTTGATTATCTCCTCAGCCTTTTCCTTGGTTATAAATGGTGTTTTCATTATATATCAATCCTTCTGCAAATAATATATTTTATAAAAATACATATTTATCATACCATTTTAATACGGATTAGTCAAGTGAAATATCTGATTTTAAGAAATAAAATACGCTTTATTGTCATTTTTCAATACAGCCACACCACTGTCACACCCATTTTAGTAAAAAAAGCACAAAGCACACAGCCGTAAAAGCCGTGTGCTTTGCATATAAAAGCCTGCTTTATGAAGCCTGATCAAACTGGCTGTTATAAAGCTCGGCATAAAATCCACCCTTTGCCATAAGGGTTTCATGGTTTCCGCTTTCGATAACGTCGCCGTCACGCATAACAAGTATCAGGTCTGCGTTTTTGATAGTCGAAAGTCTGTGTGCGATAACAAAGCTCGTTCTGCCCTTTGTAAGCTTATCCATTGCCCTTTGGATAAGAAGCTCCGTTCTTGTATCGACAGAAGATGTTGCTTCATCCAGTATGAGCATAGGTGCATTCTGGAGCATTGCCCTTGCGATAGTGAGAAGCTGTTTCTGTCCTGCGGATATTGCCACGCTTTCAGAAAGCACAGTATCAAAGCCCTCAGGGAGCGTATGAACGAACTTATCAAGACCGCAGGCTTTGCACACTCTTTCAAGGGACTCGTCGCTTATGCCCTCCATGTTGTATACAAGGTTTTCTCTTACAGTGCCCTCAAAAAGCCATGTGTCCTGCAAAACCATGCTGAACATATTGTGCACCGTTTCACGGCTGAGCTGTGAGATAGGCGTGCCGTCTATGGAGATACTTCCACTGTTTATCTCGAAAAATCTCATAAGCAGATTTACCATTGTGGTCTTTCCTGCTCCGGTAGGTCCGACGATAGCCACCTTCTGACCTGCCTTTACCTCTGCGGAAAAGTTCTTTATTATCACCTTGTCAGGAGTATCAGGATAGCTGAAACGAACATTTTCAAAGCTTACGTTGCCCTTTACCTCAGGGACTTCACTGCTCTTGTCGCTCTCGTCTGAAAGCTCTTCGCTTTCGATAAAGTCAAATATTCTCTGAGCTGAAGCGGAAGCTGTCTGCATATTTGTCATGCCCTGAGCTATCTGACCAAGAGGGGATGTGAAAAGTCTTACATAAAGAATGAACGATATTATAACTCCGAATGTGATAGTGCCGTTAAGGGCGAGCACTGATCCGAAAACGCATACTGCAACGTATGCAATATTTCCGATAACGTTCATAAGCGGCTGCATCATGCCTGAAAGAAACTGTGACTTCCAGTTTGCGTTGTATACAGCTTCGTTAAGTCCGGCGAAATGATTCTTTACATTATCTGCTCCACGGGATATCCTTACTACCTCGTGACCTGAATACATCTCCTCAACATAGCCGTTGAGTTTACCAAGGCTTTCCTGTCTGTCGAGGAAGAACTTCTGTGATTTTGACATTATGAAAACTATCAGGAAAAGTCCGAAGAATGTGATGAACAGTGAGATGAGCGCAAGTCGCCATTCTGTAACAAACATCATTATAAGACAGCCCACAAACTGTGCCGCTGCACTGATTATGGTCGGAAGACTATTTGTAAGACCCTGTTGTAAAGTTGATACATCATTTGTGATACGGCTGAGTATATCGCCCTGTGAATGTGAGTTGAAATACTTCTGCGGAACGCAGTTTATCTTTCTTGAAAGGTCGCTTCTCATTCTGTATGACATTTTCAGGGTGACTGTCGCCATTATATACTGCTGAATAAAGGTAAAAAGCGAGCTTGAAATATATATCGCTCCAAGGAAAATTCCTACCCTTGCCACCGCTTTAAGGTCAATGCCTGTCATAAGTCCGTCTGCTATAAGGTCGGTTATCTCGCCCACCTTGTCAGGCCCTATGATAGTCAGCACCGCACCAAGCGCCGCAAGAACCAATGCCACGGCAACGATACCTACACTGCCTTTCATATACTCTATTATTTTTTTCATAGCGGACGCCATTTCGCCCTTACTAGACTTTTCGTATTTTCTCATTGTGCAGTCCCCCTTTCTATGCAAGCTCTGCCGCACTTAGCTGTGAAAGTGCTATCTCTTTGTATACGTCGCAGTTTTTCATAAGCTCCTCATGAGTTCCCATGCCCACGGCTTCGCCACGGTCAAGGACTATTATCTTGTCTGCATGACGGATAGTGCTTATTCTCTGCGCAACGATTATCTTTGTTGTATCCCCAAGCTTTTCGTTAAGACCCTCTCTGAGCTTTGCGTCTGTCTTGTAATCAAGGGCTGAGAAAGAATCATCAAACACAAGTATCTCAGGCTTTCTTGAAAGCGCTCTTGCAATAGACAAACGCTGCTTCTGTCCGCCTGAAACGTTTCTGCCCATTTGAGATATCATATGCTCTGTGCCGTCAGGAAGCTTATCCACAAACTCCTCCGCCTGAGAAAGCTCGATAGCGTTTTTAAGCTCCTCGTCAGTTTCAGGAGCGGCACTCTCGCCGAAAAATACGTTTTCTCTTACACTGCCTGCAAAAAGCACAGCCTTTTGCGTTACATATCCAAGCTTGTCATAAAGGGTGTCAAACTTGTAGTTTTTTACGTTTACGCCGTCCACGAGGACTTCGCCCTCTGTTGCGTCATAAAATCTTGGTATAAGGCTTATAAGCGTTGTCTTGCCGCTTCCTGTTGCACCGATTATGGCAAGGGTCTGACCCTTGTTTATCTTAAAGCTTATGTTGCTCAGCTCGTCCTCAGAGGCATGAGGATATCTGAAAGAAACGTTTTTGAACTCAACAGTACCCTGCTCTCTTCCCTCGCCGACGCTTCCCTCTTTTATGTTCACGTCACGCTCAAGCACTTCGTTGATACGCTCTGCAGATACCTGAGCCGCAGGGAGCATCATGAATATCATAACGAGCATCATAAATGACATTACAACGTATGTGGCATATGTGCTGAATACCACCACGTTGCTGAAAAGCGTTATCCTGTCCTGAACGGCCGTCAGGGCTATCTGCTGGATAAGCACTGCTCCAAGCCAGTAGATAGCAAGGGTCAGACCATTCATTCCGATATTCATAACTGGCATCATAAGTGCGAACATTCTCTGGTTTTTGAGCTGTGTGTTCATCATATCCTTGCTTGGAACATCGAACTTGTCGTTCTGATATTTCTCAGCATTAAAAGCATGGACAACGTTTATGCCTGTGAGATTTTCTCTTGCCACACGGTTTATTTTATCAGTTAGCTTCTGAACGATACGGAATCTCGGTATGCAGGTCGCCATAACTGCAAGAACGAATACGCATATCACCACAACGAACGCCGCAGTCACCGCTGAAAGTTCCCAGCTCTTGCCCAGTATCTTTATAACAGCCCAAACCGCCATGATAGGCGATTTTATTATCATCTGAAGTCCCATTGACACTATCATCTGTATCTGTGTGATGTCGTTTGTTGTCCTTGTTATAAGGCTCGGTATGGAAAAGTCCTGCATCTCCTCGCTGCCCATATCCATAACATGGTTGAACAGCTTTTCTCTTATTGTGTAGCTGAATCCTGAGGCAGTCTTTGCGGAAAGATAGCCGCAGACGATAGCAAGAGCGGCACTTGCAAGGGTACAGCCAAGCATTTTAAGTCCGACGTTCAGGATATCGGAAGTTTCACTGCCTGCCGTGTTGAGCATCATGGTCAGGTCAGTCATATAGTCAGGCAGCGTCAGGTCAAAATACACCTGTCCCAGCACCAGAAGTGCACAGAGAACAGCCATAAGCACCTCACGCTTGCCCATCTTTTTAAGCAGTTTTATCATAGTTGCTACCTCCTTCTACAAACATTCTTTAAGAATGCTGTCTATATTGTCGCTAACGATATGCAGGCATTTTCTGAAATGTGCCATGTCATCGTCCGAAAAGCCAGCGATAAGCTTGTGTGCGAACTTTTTCTGCAGCTCTCTGCCCTCTTTTATAACAGGCTGGGCCTTTTCTGTGCAGACCAGACGGCATTTTCTTCTGTCGCCCTTTACCGCCTGCCTTTCAACAAAGCCTGCTTCCACAAGCTTTTCTACATGGAAAGACACAAGCGCCGCCTTGATATTCCTATACCTACACACATCACCCGCTGTGTTGAACTCAGGATTGTTCGCAAGGAACATGAGCACGTCAAGCGCCGTCTTTGGCATATCGAGCTTTTTACAAAGGGGCTGCATGACTTTTTCATATGCTTCTGCAAGCTTCTTTGAATGATCAAACATATGCGTTGCTGTTGTCATATTATCGTTCATTGTCAAACCTCCAATATTAGATATTTCAAATTTGAACAATCTAATATTAACACTTTTTCAAAAGCTATTCAATGAACATTTTGTAAATTCAGCTTCTTACAATGTCGTTTTTGTAACAATGCAACAAAAATCAAATATATGGACTATAATATTTGTACAGCAATAAAACCGCCCTCTCCGCTATTGCAATAAAGGGAGAAATGTGTTATAATAACGATGTATGGGCAGAGTATTCGCTCTGCTTCACCTTTTAAGAAAGGAAAGTGGTGCAAAATGGATATTGTAAAAGGCGATATTCTTGTAATGAAGAAAAGTCACCCCTGCGGCAGTAACAGAATGATAGTTCTGCGCTCAGGCATGGATTTCAAGCTGCGCTGCGAGGGCTGCGGACGAGAGTTCATGATAGTACGCAGCAAAGCCGAAAAGAATGTAAAAACTATTATCAGAGAGGCTGAGTCATAGCTATTCTCGCAATTTATGATATATAACAAATGTATGATATGAAATAAAAATGACAGGAGAATATAACTATGTTTGAAAAACTCAAAGCACTCGAAGATAAATTCAATGAAATAAACGAAAAGCTCATGCAGCCTGAAACTGTAAACAACACTTCACTGTATACGAGCCTTATGAAAGAATACAAGACACTTACGCCGATAGTTGAAAAGTTCGGCGAATACAAAAAGGCAAAGGCTGCCAATGACGAGGCTCTTGAACTTCTTGACGCAGGCGGAATGGATAAGGACTTCAAGGAAATGGTGCAGATGCAGCTTGAGGAATCCAAGGAAGATATGGCTAAGCTTGAAGAAGAGCTTAAGCTTCTCCTGCTGCCGAAAGACCCTAACGATGAGCGTAACGTTATCATAGAGATAAGAGGCGGAGCAGGCGGTGAGGAAGCTGCGCTGTTTGCAGGCTCTCTTTATAGAATGTATTCAATGTATGCCGCTTCAAAGGGCTGGACCATAGAAGTCATGAACGCCAACGAAACAGAGCTTGGTGGCTATAAGGAAATAACTTTCAGCGTTTCAGGTGAGGGAGCATATTCAAGACTGAAATACGAAAGCGGAGTACACAGAGTTCAGCGTGTACCTGAAACTGAGTCACAGGGCAGAGTTCACACGTCTACTGTTACAGTTGCAGTCCTCCCTGAGGCTGATGAGGTGGAGCTTGACCTTAACGAAGAAAAAGATCTGAAAATAGACGTGTTCCGTTCATCAGGAGCAGGCGGACAGCACATCAATAAGACATCTTCCGCTATCAGAATAACTCACCTGCCTACAGGTATGGTAGTTGAGTGTCAGGACGAGCGTTCACAGTTCAAGAACAAGGAAAAGGCTCTGAAAGTTCTCCGTTCAAGACTTCTTGATCAGAAAGTTCAGGCACAGAATAAGGAGATCGCAGACAACAGACGTTCACAGGTTGGAACAGGCGACCGTTCCGAAAGAATAAGAACTTACAACTATCCTGAGGGAAGGATCTCCGACCACAGAATCGGTCTTACTATCTACAGACTTGAACAGGTGCTTAACGGCGCACTTGATGAAATAATCGACGCACTTGCAACAGCCGATCAGGCTGCCAAGCTTGCAAGTCAGGAAGAAGAATAAAAAATGTTTGACACAAAAATACTTGGCACTGACGAGGACAGCATAGCATATGCCGCAAAGCTGCTCTCACAGGGTGAAGTCGTTGGTATGCCGACGGAAACTGTATATGGTCTTGCGGCGAACGCTTTTGATGAAGCGGCTGTAAGAAAAATATTCGCCGCAAAGGGCAGACCTGCCGACAATCCTCTAATAGTGCATATATCTGACATTTCTCAGCTTGAGGGACTTGTGGATAAGATACCGCCCCTTGCTGTAAAGTGCGCAGAAAAATTTTGGGCAGGACCTCTCACAATGATAATGCCAAAGTCTGAAAAGATACCAATGGTAACAAGCGGAGGACTTGACACAGTGGGCATAAGAATGCCGTCACATAAGGTGGCAAGAGCGCTTATCTCAGCCTGTGGCTTCCCTATCGCCGCACCGTCGGCAAACCTTTCAGGAAGCCCGTCGCCTACAACAGCACAGCACGTCCTTAACGATATGCACGGCAGGATACCTGCCATAATAGACGGCGGAGCTTGCGGAGTGGGCGTTGAATCAACTGTTATAAGCTTTGAAGGCGAGGACGGAATAAGACTTCTCAGACCGGGATTTATCTCAGCAGAGGATCTTATGGAGATCACCCCGAACGTTCTTATCGACAAGGGCGTTTTGGAAAAGCTGGGTGAGAACGTAAAAGTTCGCTCCCCTGGTATGAAATACAAGCACTATGCCCCAAAGGCTGATGTGACTATAATAGACAGCAACCTTGAGGCTTTCAGAGATTATGTAAAGGCACACGGCGATAAGGACACCACGCTCATGGTGTTCACTGACAACGATTGTGATGGACTTGATATACCCCATATCTGCTATGGCGCAAATGACGAGGAACAGGCAAAAGAGCTTTTTGACGTTCTCAGAGAACTTGACGATATAGGTGCAAAGAAAGTCTATGCACGCTGTCCTAACAAAGACGGCGTGGGGCTTGCAGTGTATAACCGACTTTTAAGAGCCGCAGGTTTTCAGGTGGTGAAACTGTGAAAAAAACAGTAGTAGGGCTTACAGGTCAAAGCGGTGCAGGCAAGACAACTATATCGGACGCTTTCAGAGAAAATGGCTTTGAGATAATAAACTGCGATATAGTCGCAAGAGAAGTCACAAACGCTGATAGCGAATGCTGTAAAGAGCTTGCAAAGCTTTTCCCAAGCTGCTTTGACGAGAACTATTCTCTTGACAGACAGAAGCTCGGAGAGATAGTTTTTTCAGATAAGAATAAGCTTCAAATGCTCAATGATACCATATACCCTTTTATAAACAAGCTTATTGACGAAAAGATAAACGCCACAGAGAGCGAGTTTGTTCTTCTTGACGCACCGACCCTTTTTGAAGCAGGTGCGGATAAGCTTTGCAGTGTTATCGTAAGCGTTGTGGCAGACTTTGGCATAAGGCTTGAAAGGATAACCAAAAGGGACGGCATTTCGGCGGAGCTTGCAAAAAAGCGTTTTTCTTCTCAGCATACTATGGAATTTTTCAAGGCTCACAGCGATTTCGTCATTGAGAACAACGGCTCTGTGAATGACACATTTCAAAAGACCTGTGAGGTCATAGAAACAATAAAGGAAAGATATAATGGCGGCTAATGGAAAAAACAGCAGGCGTAAAAAGAAAAGGCACATAAAAAAAGGTCCCGTACTCATAGCAGTCATACTTCTGCTGTGCGGTATAGGCTGGCTCACATATCTTTATCACGAGCAGATAATCAACAAGGCAAAGGATATTCCGAACTCTTTTTCATATCCTACAGATTATGAGGAGTATGTAATAAGATACAGCACCAAGTACAAGTGCGACCCTGTGCTTGTGTTCTCTGTAATAAAAGTGGAAAGCGGCTTTAATAAGGACGCTGTTTCATCAGTGGGTGCTAGAGGTCTTATGCAGCTTATGGAGGACGCATACGATTGGATAAAATATCGCCTTGACGATCAGCGTGACAACACCTATGACGATATGTTCGACCCTGAACTTAATATCCAATATGGCACATATTATCTCAGCTATCTTATGGAAAAGTATGACGGCTCTGTAGAGCTGACAGCGGCGGCATATCACTGCGGAATGAATCTTGTTGACAGTTGGATAGAAAACGGCACTGTTGACCCTGACAATTTCAAAGTCAGCGACATACCTGACGAAAATGACCAGACTTCAAACTATGTGCGCAAGATACGCAAAGCCTATGACAATTATAAGGATATACTCAGCAGTCATGGGGATATTACAGAAAACAGTTAAGCAAAACCATGCGCAGGGGCGAACAGTGTCCGCCCATTGTAACGCAGTTTCAATAAGAATACATTAAAAGGAGGACTTTACAATGGATAACAAGAAGAAAGAAAAGTCCGAGGGCGAAAAGCTTGCAGAAAAGCTTCTTTCGGATAAGAAAAACGGTGGACTTCGCCTTAGCGAAGAAAAACTCAAAAAGGCAGACAAGTTCTGCGAGGGCTATAAAAGCTTTCTGAACACTGCAAAAACAGAGCGTGAGGCTGTTATCGAGGCAGTGGCTCAGGCTGAAAAAGCAGGCTTCAAGCCTTATGAAAAGGGCAAGAAGTATGACGCAGGCGACAAGTTCTATTTTGTAAACAGAGGAAAGGCTATCATACTTACAGTTATGGGCAAGGACGGTCTTGAAAAAGGTATCAGACTTGCTGCCGCTCATATCGACTCACCACGTCTTGACCTTAAGCAGAACCCACTTTACGAGGACAAGGAACTTTGCCTGTTCAAGACACACTATTACGGCGGCATAAAAAAATATCAGTGGACAACTGTTCCAATGTCACTTCATGGCGTTGTTATAAAGGCTGACGGCGAAAGCGTTACAGTAAATATCGGCGAGGACAAGGACGACCCTGTTTTCTGCGTAACTGATATCCTGCCACACCTTGCAGACGCTCAGATGAAAAGACCTGCTCCACAGCTCATCAAGGGCGAGGAGCTTAATCTGCTCATAGGCTCCAGACCATTCAGAGATGACGCTGTTTCAAACAAAGTAAAACTCAACATAATGGCTATCCTTAACGAGAAATACGGCATCGTAGAGGACGATTTCGTTTCCGCAGAGCTTGAAGCTGTTCCAGCATTCAAGGCACAGGACGTTGGCTTTGACAGAAGCATGGTAGGCTCTTATGGTCAGGACGACAGAGTTTGTGCATACACAGCTTTGCAGGCTATCCTCAAATGCAAAGACCCTAAAAAGACCTGCATGACCATACTCACAGACAAGGAAGAAACAGGAAGTGACGGCAACACAGGACTTAACAGCTCATATCTGCCATACTTCATTGCTGACCTTGCAAAGGTATACGGACTTGAGGGAAGAAACGTTATCTCTGCTTCCGAGTGCCTTTCAGCTGACGTAAACGCAGCATATGACCCAACATTCTCAGAGCCGTTTGAGATAAGAAACTCATCACAGATAAACTACGGCGTTGTTGCCACAAAATTCACAGGCGCAAGAGGCAAGTCAGGCACTTCCGATGCTTCTGCTGAGTTTGTGGGCAGAGTAAGAAAGCTCTTTGACGAACACAACATCGTTTGGCAGACAGGCGAGCTTGGCAAGGTCGACGGCGGCGGTGGAGGAACTGTCGCACAGTATATCGCAAACCTTGACATGAACGTTATCGACGTTGGCGTACCAGTGCTTTCAATGCACGCACCATTTGAGATAACCTCGAAGATAGACACTTATATGGCATATAAGGCTTTCTCAGTTTTCTTTGCTGACTAATTTGATATCAAATAAGCATATCCGCTTTCCCATTTGGGGAAGGCGGATCTTTTTTTGTCCCCATTGCGACAATTTTTCCATCCAAGCAGTGCTATCATAATATCAAAGGGAGGAACGCCATGAAAATTTACATAGATATACTCCTTGTGACAAACGCCATTATGACGCTTATCATGCTGGAAGCGGCAGGCAGGATATGTCACAAGGTCATAAGTCCGCTGCGGCTGTTGACAGCTTGCTCGGTAGGAGGACTTTCGTCGCTTATTATGGCTATAGACAGCAGAGGATATTTCACTGCAGTTCTTATTGTGGTGATAAAGCTTGTCAGCGCGGTATTCACAGTGCTTATAGCCTTTGGCATTAAAGACCCTTGGCAACTACTTAGATACTTTATCATATACTGTGCAGTGGACGCAGTTTTCACGGGTATAGTGGTGACCCTTTGGCAGATATCAGGGAGCAAGGTGATTTTTTTCAGAAACCTCACCGTGTATTTTGACATCTCTCTATTTAAGCTTGCCCTTGCCTGCGGTATAGCATATGGTCTGCTCTGTCTTTATGAGAACATCACACGCAGGTGTTTCAACAGGGTCGCAAAATACGAAGCCATATACGAAAATGGTGGCTGTATAGTGAAAGTCCCTGCCATTTGCGACAGTGGGAACAGGCTTTGCGACAGCTTCACAGGCACGCCAGTGGTGGTTTTCTGCTGTGACAGGCTTTTCTATCACTACGACCTTGACCGTGACGAGCCTGACCCTCTAAGCGGTTTCAGGCTTATCCCCTGCTCTACTGTCAGCGGTGAGGGAATTATCCACATAACCGCCGCAGGGAGCGTAAAGATAATCGACGATAAAGACCGTGTACACAACGTCAGGTGCTATGTGGGCATAAAGCCCTCGCTGAACGGAAAGTCACGGGCTATATTCAACCCCGCATTGCTGGGATAATACAGGAGGAATACAAATGACCACACTTAAAACACTCGCTCTAGGGCTGAACAGATTTTTGAGCCGTTTGTTTTCAGACGACCCCGAAACTATAGATTACCTAAATGGTGCAGATTCGTTACCGCCGCCCCTAAACAAAGAGGAAGAGAAAAAAGCCTTTGAGCTTCTTAAAACAGACCCGAAAAAAGCCCGAGAACTGCTTATCGTGCATAATCTCAGGCTTGTGGTATACATAGCAAAGAAGTTTGAGTCAACAGGCACAGGCATAGAGGATCTTATCTCAATAGGCTCTATAGGGCTGATCAAGGCGGTAAACACCTTCTGTCCTGATAAAAACATCAAGCTCGCGACCTATGCTTCACGGTGCATAGAAAACGAGATACTTATGTTTCTTAGAAAATCAAATCAGTATAAAAATGAAATATCCATAGACGAACCGCTGAATGTTGACTGGGACGGCAACGAACTGCTTTTATCCGATATTCTAGGCACCGATGACGACACCGTGAACAAGGGCATAGAAAGCGAAGTTGAGAAACAGCTTCTTCTGGAGGAGATCGAAAAGCTCTGCCCTCGTGAAAAGCAGATAATGAAAATGCGATTTGGGCTTTCAGGCAAAAAAGAAATGACCCAGAAGCAGGTCGCTGATGAAGTCGGTATATCCCAATCCTACATATCAAGACTTGAAAAACGGATAATAAAATCCATACGGCGGAATTTAGAAAAAATATGCTGATTAAAAAACTGGCGAACACGCAAAATGTTCACCAGTTTTTATGTTATATGGGATAATTTCGTTTTCACAGCAGTGTAATTCTTCTCAGAAATAGGGATCACCTTGCCATATGTAAGCTCTATTCTGTAACGGCTTATGCGACTTACATATTCAGGATTTACAAGATAATTTTCATGACAGCGCACAAACATATCCCTATATCGTCTTTCAAACACCTTAAGGCTCTGCACTGATTCAAATGAGCCGTCAATGGTATATATGACGCAGTGACTGCCGCTGCTTTCCACATAAGCTATCCATGACCTATCCAGAAAAACAAGCGACCTGTCTACGCCATTTACTATCACTCTCTTTGTACGCCTTTCACCTGAACAGACATTTTTCTTGTATATTTCTTCATAATGTACAGGATATATCCTGTCACGTTCATCATATTTAATGGCATTGGAAATGTGACAAAGCTTTATTTTTTCTACGCCGTTCTCGCTCACCCATGTAAACTGTATCCTTTGATCTGCTCTCCCAACACTGCTGTCAGGCCAAATCGTATCCAAAATGAAAAACATTATGACCTCGCAGGAACATTCCGTAAGACCTATGGAAAACACCTTTAGGTCGCTGAGCACAAATTCAAGCTTGTGTTCTTCTTGCGAAAAAGCATCAACAAGCGCCTTTCTGGTGCGTATCACATGCTTCTCAGCAGGACCTATCCACAGAATGTCTTCATGACAGGCATTAAGAAAGCTGTTTATCTCGTTATTGTAGTACTTAGTGAGAATATCGGCTGAACGTGTTTCAAGAACTCTATATTCCATGAAATCAAATCCTCCGTTTGCTGAATTAATTTGTACATTTTTTATTGTTTCTTCTATTATACGACATTTTTATTATTTTGTCAATAATACTGACACAATTTCATTTTCGCAAAATTTCGACAGATAAACTATGTATAAATTCTTCAGAAGTTTTATTGTAATTTTAAAGCATATGTGATATACTTAGACCATACGATAAATGAAAGGAGAAGATATCTTGGCGATAGATAGATTTTATGCGGTGATACCCGCTTATGAGCCTGATGAAAAAATGCTGGCTGTTATTGACGATATATCTTCATTGACCGATTTTCATATAATTGTCATTAATGACGGCAGCGGCAAGGATAAGCTGCCGATTTTTGCCGAAGCTGCAAAAAAAGCCATAGTTCTCACCCATGAGGTAAACAAAGGCAAGGGGCGTGGCATAAAAACCGCACTTGAATACATAAAAGAACATGAAGCCGACACTGTGGGCATCGTCATTGCAGACGCAGACGGACAGCACAAGGTGGAGGATATAATAAGGGTATCGGAAGCCCTGAAAAGCTCCCCTGACAAGCTTATTATGGGTTGTCGCAGATTTTCGGGAAAGATACCATTGCGAAGCAAATTCGGCAACAACATCACAAAATTCGTTTTCTCATTTGCCGCAGGAGTAAAGGTAAGCGACACGCAGACGGGCTTGCGTGGCTTTTCCTCAAAGCTCATACCTTTTATGCTGTCGGTAAGCGGTGACAGATATGAGTTTGAGATGAATATGCTACTTGAATGTGCAAGAGAAGGCATAAGATTCTATGAAGTGCCTATCGAAACAGTTTACCTTGGCAAAAACGAGTCATCACATTTTAATCCTATCAAAGACTCATGGAGGATATACAAGGATATACTGAAATTCTCATGCTCATCACTTCTTAGCTTCTGCGTGGACTATATTTGCTACAGCATTTTCGCAATGATAAGCGGGAGCGTAGCGTTTTCTAACATATGTGCAAGAGTGATAAGCTCCATTTTCAACTTTTCCATGAACAAAAAATTCGTCTTTAAAAATAAGGAAGGCATTGCAAAGACAGCCGCAAAATACTTTCTGCTTGCCGCATTAATACTAGCTGCAAACACAATAATGCTAGAGCTATGTGTGAAATATCTCATACACAACAAATATATCAGCAAAATACTTATAGAAGTGCTGCTTTTCTTTATAAGCTGGGCGGCGCAAAAAAGTTTCGTTTTCAGAAAGAGGGAAAGAAAAATTGACGAATAAGACAAAAAAGCCAATGCCTGTCTGGGCAATGATCATAACGGACGTTGTGCTTACAGCGGCAGCGATAGGCGTGTTCATGCTTTTTGACTACGTTATGCCGCAAAGTTCAGGAATAAAGGGAGAAGTGATCGCAACAGTTGACAGTTCCGCAGAGGGTAGCTTCACCCTGCCAAATGCGGCAGACAACTCGCAGAAAGAAGGCACAGCACAGGACGATAGCGAGCCTGCAGTTACCACCGCTCCGCAAACTGAAACTGCTACCACTACCCTGCGTACTGAGCAGACGAACCGCAGAAACTGGGGCAATCAGGACACTGCCGACTATCGTTCAGACCAGAACGCTATAAGCAGTATAACAAACGGTGCCATAACATCTGAGGAGCTTGGCTCGGCTTCAACTGACAATGCTCAGGTGACAGTATACAAAAAATCTATCGGCGAGGGAAGCAACAAGATAACCTATTTTGTGGCTGATGTTTATGTCACAAGCGCAAGCGAGATAAAAGCCGCCTTTGCAGACGGAGAATTCGGTAAGAACATCAAGGACTCAGTATTCAGTATGGCGGTGGAAAACAACGCTCTTTTCGCCATAAACGGTGATTTCTATGGTAATTCAGAACGCAGTATCGTTATAAGAAACGGTATAAAATACCGTGATGATGTCAACGACGCAGACGTGTGCGTGCTGTTCACAGACGGCACAATGCAGACCTACTCCCCGTCTGAATATGACAGCGACGCTGTTATAGCAAAGGGTGCATGGCAGGCTTGGAACTTTGGCCCTGCACTTCTTGACGGAAGTGGCAACGTTCTTGAAACGTTCAACACAACAAAATATCTCAACAGTGCAAATCCACGTTCAGCTATCGGCTGTGTGTCGGCAGGTCACTATATTTTCGTGACAGTTGACGGCAGAAACGAAGGCTACTCAAAGGGCGCAACTCTCAGCGAGCTTGCGGCTATCATGAGCGATGAGGGCTGTATGTCTGCGTTCAATCTTGACGGTGGAAAGTCCGCTATGATGTACTTCAACAACAGCATTGTGAACGCTCCTGACGGCGGTGGACGTGACCTCAGCGACATTATCTATATAGGAGGATAAAAATGAAAAGACTAAGCAAAATTCTCCCACATATCACGATAATACTTGCGGGAATGTTCATTGTATTCTGGATATTGGATATACTCAACCCTACAATGAATTTCATAAACAGAAAAATATCCAACAAGCTTCTGCTGGCATTTTGCATATCAGCCATAATAACAGCGATACTGGCGGTCTACTATCAGCGCAAGAGCGACAGAAAAGAATAGAACTAATGCAGAGTCACACGGCTCTGCATTTTTTTATGGTCAGATTTTCCTGAAAAATATCTGTATAGTTCCTGATCGAAAGGTAATAATTATATTATCACGGCAGCATAAAATGCTGCTTTTTAACAGGAGCGTGCGATGCAGTACAATAAAGTTGAGATAAGCGGAGTGAACACCAATGAGCTTAAAACGCTGAAAGAGTCGGAAAAGCTGGAGCTTTTGAAAAAAGCCCATTCAGGTGACAAGAAAGCCCGAGAGGAGCTTATAAACGGCAATCTCAGGCTCGTGCTGAGCGTTTTGCAGAAGTTTGTAAGCCGAAGCGACTCCCCTGACGACCTTTTTCAGGTGGGTGTTGTGGGACTTATCAAGGCGATAGATAATTTCGATACCTCTCTTGATGTGAAGTTTTCTACCTACGCTGTGCCTATGATAGCAGGTGAGCTGAGAAGATTTCTTCGTGATTTTCAACCCATGAGGGTGAGCCGTTCCCTCCGTGACCTTGCTTATAAAGCAATGCAGGCAAAAGAACAGCTCATATGTGAAAACCAGAAAGAGCCTACTGTTGAGCAGATAGCAGACACTATCACCGAAAAGCCTAGTCAGGTGGTCATTGCCCTTGAAGCCATAACCGACCCGGTTTCACTCTATGAGCCTGTGTATTCTGACAACGGCGATGCTCTTTATGTATTGGATCAGGTGAGCGACTCCTGTGACGATAAAAGCTGGCTTGAAGAGCTTTCATTGAAGCAAGCCATGAGCGAGCTTCAGCCTCGTGAACGTAATATACTCTTCCTGCGCTTTTTCAAAGGACAAACTCAGGTGGAGGTAGCAAAAAAAATTGGTATCTCTCAGGCACAGGTATCACGGCTTGAAAAAGGTGCATTGGAACACATCAAGAAAAGTATCTAACGTCTGTCGAAATACGTTAAATCGACATTTATGAATATTTTTATTATATATGATTACATTTAGGTCACGTTTTTGAAACAATTCAATTAATAATGTGCCATTAAAGTTGCTTGTAGTCAAAAAATTTGATATAATATATATAGGAGTTATTATGTTAAATCGTCATAAGGGAGTTGAAGTGTATGCTGACTGATTATTCGGTCCTTATTTCCGAGTCATATGACGGCCAGCATAAACTGTTGACCGAGGAACTGAAACGCAAGGGTACAAAGGTCCATATATGCGGTGATACTGAAATAGAGCTTGAGATAGGTGCTGTAAAATATACTCCTGACGTTATCGTTATTGACTGCTGTAAGCTGGGATATAAAAAGCTTCTGCATTTTCGTGAGATACTTCACGAAAATGACATTTATCCCATAATATATAACATCTACACTTATGATGACACAGAAACGATCCGTATTCTTCTCGATTATGATGATATTCTGCACATACTTATGCCATACGACGCTAAGAACGTATGCCACTATATGCTTGACAAGCTAAAAAGGATACCTGTTGATCCTGATATTCTTAAACAGAATATTTCAAAGGAGATACATAGGATCATAACATCAACGGGCATAAACCGCAAGCATTCAGGATATGACCATATCTACTACATGATATTCCTTATTATATTCAAATATAGCGGTAATAAAGTGCAAATAGGCGAACTTTATAAGGACATTGAAAAACAATACGGAAAAAATACTGCGGCTATTGAACGCTCAACAAGAAGTGCTATAGTTTCAGGCTGGGAAAAAATGAAGCCTGTGGATAAGCAAATGCTTTTTGAAAGTTGCCTTGCTAACGGAACAAAGCCTACAAATGCAATGTACATAAACACTATAGCTTTATATATAAAGCATTTGTATAACGATCAGTTGGAGATGTATTACAAAAACAAAAACGATCATACATAGGACGATCCCCAAAGTGCATACCTATTATAAAGGGTATGCACTTTTTTTGAAAGGGGAAGGTTTCATGATATGTAGTTTTTCAAGCTTACGAAATAAAGAGGTCGTCAATATGCGAACAGGACTGAAAATAGGCTATGTTGATGATATAGAAATGGATACTCAGGGAGCGAATATAGTTTCACTGATCGTCTATGGCAAACCAAGGGCTTTCGGTATCATGGGCAGAGATGAGGATATTATCATAAAATGCTCGGATATCGAGCTTATCGGCGAAGATACCATACTTGTAAAATTCAACGATAGTGCAGTATGCACAAAGAGCAGAACTGTAAAAATCGAAAATTTGTTAAAATAAATTGTCGAAAGCTCTTGAAATGAAACAGAAAATATGATATAATATTAAAGCAATTCGCACGGACAGGTTTTTGCCGTTGGTCCTGCCGTAAGACAGGTGAAAGCAAGTAAAGCCGTCCGGAGGATAAAAACATCTGCAGAAGCAGAAATCTAAAACCAAACAGGAGGTTACTACAATGGGAGTAGTATCAATGAAGCAGCTTCTTGAAGCTGGTGTACACTTTGGTCACCAGACAAGAAGATGGAACCCTAAAATGGCTCCATACATTTTCACAGAAAGAAACGGAATTTACATCATCGATCTTCAGAAGACCGTTAAGAAGCTTGAAGAAGCTTATATGTTTATCCGTGACATCTCAGCTAATGGCGAAGAGGTACTTTTTGTAGGTACAAAGAAGCAGGCTGGAGATTCTATCAAGGAAGAGGCACTGAGAGCTAATGCACATTATGTAAATGCAAGATGGCTCGGCGGTATGATGACAAACTACAAGACGATCCAGCAGAGAATCAAGAGACTTGAGCAGCTCCACACAATGGAAGAGGACGGCACATTCGACCTTCTCCCTAAGAAGGAAGTTGTTAAGCTGAAGCTTGAGATAGAAAAGCTTGAAAAGTTTATGGGCGGTATCAAGAACATGAAGAAGCTTCCAGGCGCACTTTTCGTTGTTGACCCAAGAAAGGAAAAGATCGCTGTAGCAGAGGCTAAGAAGCTTGGCATACCTGTAGTAGCTATCGTTGACACAAACTGCGATCCTGACGATGTTGATTATGTTATCCCAGGTAACGATGACGCTATCAGAGCAGTTAAGCTTATCGCTGGTTGCATGGCTAACGCTATAATCGAAGGCAGACAGGGTGAGGACGCTGAGTCCGCTGAAGAGGCAGATAAGGTGGAAGAAGCTGACGAGGCTGCTGAATAAGAGCTGAAATTTCAGGCAGGCATTTATAGTATATTTGTCTGCCTATTTCGATATAAAACACTAGGAGGAATAATAATGGGTAAGGTATCCGTAGCAGAGATCAAAGAACTTATGACAGCAACAGGCGTTGGCATGATGGACTGCAAGAAGGCTCTTGTAGAAGCTGACGGCGATATGGAAAAGGCAGTAACACTTCTCCGTGAAAAGGGACTTGCTACACAGGCCAAGAAGAGCGGCAGAGTTGCAGCAGAGGGTATCTGCACAGCTGTAGTTAAGGGCAACGTAGGCTGCGTTCTTGAAGTAAACATCGAAACAGACTTTGCTGCTAACAATGATGAGTTCAAGGCTTTCGTTGCAGCAGTTGCTGATACAGTAATCGAGACAAACCCTGCTGATGTTGACGCACTTAAGGCAACAAAGATCAGCGGTGGTGACAAGACAGTTGAAGAGACACTTCAGGATCTGTTCATCAAGATCAGAGAGAACATGGTAATCAGAAGATTCAAGAGAATGGAAGGCATTCTTGTTCCTTACGTTCACGGTGCAGGCAGCATCGGCGTTATGGTAAAGCTTGATTCTGACATTGCAGCTGACAATGCTGAGCTCCTTGCTGCTGGTAAGGACTGTGCACTTCAGGTTGCTGCTATGAATCCTGCATACCTGAACAGAGAGGCTGTTCCTGCTGACGCTCTTGACAAGGAGAGAGAGATCATGCTGGCTCAGATGGCTGAGGATCCTAAGATGGCTAACAAGCCTGAGCAGGTTAAGCACAAGATCATCGACGGTAAGATTGGCAAATACTATTCTGAGAACTGCCTCCTTGAGCAGGCATTCGTTAAGGATGATAAGGTATCTGTTGGCAAGTACGTTGAGTCTGTAGCTAAGAAGCTTGGCGGCAAGATCGACGTTGTTGAGTACGTTCGTTTCGAGAGAGGCGAAGGCGTAGAGAAGAAGGAAGAGAACTTCGCTGACGAAGTTGCAGCAATGACAAAGTAATCTTTCTGACATAAATGAAAGTCCCTCGGTGGTGAGCCGAGGGACTTTTTTATGGGCTTTTGATTGTAACTTGTCAAGTTTAATTATACTGCGTCATTCGGCTATGCGATATAATATAAGTAGAAGTTAATATGTCTTCAGTAGAGAGTGTCTTAAATATAATATGCTCTCTTTTTTGTTGACCTTTTTCTTTTGTTGAGGTCAGCAACAGAGGGAAAATAGACTTGACAGAATCCTCTGAAAAGAGGTATAATGACAGAAAGGTAGTTGAAAATATAATGATAAATTCAATAAAAAAACCTATTAAATTGCCTATTGAGCAGAAACATACAGGTAAGGGCAATCCAAACGCTGTTTTTGGTATTGAGCTTAATAATCGCCAAAAGGATCTACTCGAAAAGCTTTCTGAGTTTGACAGCAAAGTAATAGTCGATAAGAAAAGCGTTAATATGGCTGATCTTTCGGCGTTGACTGCTCACACAGGTGATGAGTTCGCATTGTTCACAAAGGGCAAGAATAGGCTCATAATTCGTGGTAATTCCTCAAAGGAGTGATATTATGTGCAAGCTTTTTGATGAATGGAGAAACGAAATTAAAGATTATTGTAGGCAGCAGGGTCTTAACTTTGATACGGCTGAAAAGTTGTCACAATCCTGGAATAAGAATACGGTGGCGTTGTCTTACCGTGATCCAAGCAAAGGTTCAAATGGACTTCTTGATGATACTCCGTGTCCGTTGGTTTTGCTGATACGCCGTGAAAAGAATGGCAAGCTCGTTTTTGAGCAGACAGAACACACTAAAAAATATCTTGCGTAGTGTAGCTTTTTTAGTAGCGAAACTGAAAAACTATCTAAAAATGTATTGGAACGAAAAATAAGATAAGAAGCGGCATCCTCTGAACTTATATGTAGGTTTGTCAATCATATTGGACACTATTATTAAGAAATTCGATAGGCGAAA
>OHJJ01000042.1_pt1 | contig 106165 bp, 99 predicted proteins | sample 1568551 | NCBI WGS metagenome assembly OHJJ01 (sample SAMEA3879505, study PRJEB24766) | human gut metagenome | biome: human-associated habitat; feature: feces | place: USA | collected 1985/1987 | reverse complement strand
GGAGTTCGAATCTCCGATGGGTCACCATAAAGCCGCACATTTTACTTTTGTGCGGCTTTTGATTTAAAAACCACGAGTTGGGTTTAAATGGTGGGCTGTCGCCAAGCGGTAAGGCAACGGACTTTGACTCCGTCACCCGTGGGTTCGAATCCCGCCGGCTCAGCCAAACAAAAAAGCCAGCAAACAAGCCTTATTCAGTATTTATCGGCTTATTTGCTGGTTTTTGAAAAACATTTTTTTACTTTAAAAATTGATTTTTTGCGTTAAAACTTGATTTTTGGATTTAAAATCCAACACGAAATCCAACATGAAATAAATAAATTACGCTTGCTTTTCTGATTTTGAATTGCAGTCGGATTTATTTTTGGAATTTGAGTAGGCGAAAACATTTAAAATTTTCTTTGTGAGTTCATCTGCGTGGTCTTTGAGAGTGTGCTGGTAAATTCGTTGGAGAGTTTCAACATTCTCCCAGCCGCCTATCTCGGCTATGTATTTGTCGGGGATTCCTTGAGCGTGCAGTTCGGAAGCAAAATAATGGCGCAATGAATGAAATTTGAAATACGGTAATTCGGAATTCTTTCGGCACTTTTTGAAATGGTCGTCAATGATGCCCGGATTGATACCGAAGTGATTCCATTTAAGACATTCTTGTATCAGTTCTCTGTCGAGTGGGACAACACGGTTGCCGGCAAAGCTCTTTGGAGTTTTTTTCAAAATCCAGTTTTTGCCCGAATCCTGAACAAGTGACTTGTTGATTATAACACCGAAGTCTGTAAAATCGTCAGGAGATAGGGCAGATATCTCAGAACGGCGTAAAGATCCGTGACTTGCGAGCAACACGGGAACTCTAACATAATCATCGCAAAAGTCAAGCAATGTGTTGATTTGTTCTGTTGTTGGCACGGCAACTTCAACTTTTTGTTTTTGCGGAAGTCTGATTTTGGATAAATCCAATTGACGATAATACACACTCATTACGGAGTGAAACAATCCGTATATATTTCTAACACTTTTAGGAGAGTGTGTAACTGCAAGTTCGCTTACGGAAGCTTGAACAAGTTCGGCGGTGATGTTCCTCAGCTTCATCGGCATAAGCAATTGCAAATATTTATTTTGGTATTGCTCATAACCCCTAATTGTTGACGGACTTGACACACCTCGCTTGATACCTATGTATCTTTCGTATGCCTCTTTAAGCGTGAGGTCGTCATAACTTGCCGAACTTCTCTGTCTGTTGTGGCTGAACTCCATTGCCATATACTCGGCTTCTTTTTTCGTTTTGGCGGTAAATGACTTGTAGTGCCATTTACCGTTTTCGTCTTTGAAATCTGGAACTAAAACACGATAGTTGCCCGATTTCAGTTTTTTGGCTTTTGCCATAATATCATCTCCTGTAATGTGGTATCGGCTCTTGTTCCACCAAGTAAAAATGCCGACACCCTTTCAAATTTTCCTCGTACTGTTCCAGCAGTACGGGGATTTTTTAATTACCAAACCATTTAAAGGCTCGTCTAAATCCTGCTTCTTCTGCTTCAGCCACCGTCATTGCGTAGAATTCCCCTTTCTTGCTAATTTTAGTAGAATCATATTGTTGGTCGAAAGGCAAATGATATATTTTTGTTTCACCATACATATCACGACCAATATTACATTTTATACATGGGTAATCATCAACTTCAATATTTTCTTTGAATTTTATACCTAAGTATTTTGCCATTTTCTTAGCCATAGGAGATAGTTGAATATTTGTTATTAAAACTCCCTTAACATTTTCTTTAGGACAATTGTGCTCAATGCAATAGCTTGCCATAGTACCATATAGTTGAGTTATATGTTTTTCATGTATTTCTTTTTTTGAACTCCAATATTTACATTGAACTATCAAAACTTTATTACCTTTTTTACATATCAAATCACGACCTAAATCCTCTAATCCCATATATGAACCGAAATAATCAACAGAGTATCCTGACTGTGAATATCTATATCCAATATACAATTCATAATCACGACCAATTTGCCATTTTGATTTTTTATGAGATGCTTTATAACGGTCTAAAGCCAATTGATTTCTTTCCACGGTAGATAAACTGTTATATTCTTCTTTAGATAAATAGTCACGAGTTGGATCATAATCGGGTAATTCATTGACATCTATAATCGGCAAATCATTATAATCCGTTTCAATAACATCTTGTAACGAGGGAAATAGATTGAGTAGGTACGATAATTGGTATAACGCTTCTTTATTTTTTTCAACCATAGCTTTTGCGTCGTGACGAATATCACGAATGGATTTAACTTTTTTCATCCGTTGTTGATTATATCCCCAGTCAAGTTCTTTAGCTAAATGTTCAAGTCCGTAAGTTTCATAATCAGCTACTATTTTGGTCATATACGGAATTGCTGTCAAATTTGATTGTGCAGATTCCAAAAAGGAAATTTTATTTTTTAGTAGTATAATTTGTTTAATATAGTCAGCATCACTTATAATATCTGATAGTATTTTGCTGGCACGGTTTCCGGATGGATTGATAGATTTTATTAGTTCATCAACCTGAGCATACTTTCTTTTCAATTTTTCATACTCTAAATTGTTCTTATCGTCCAAGCGAGAACTGAGATATTTATTGCTTTTTTCAATCTTTAAAAGTTTAATATTGGTCTCACTTAATGAATTTACATCATAAAGATTTGGCAAAAACTGCTCATATCGCTTATCTATTTTTTTATACAATTCGTCAACTGAATTTTGAAGAGCAATCAATTTTTCAGTAGCTTTGTCTTGACCATATATTTGTTCATTAGAAAGTTTGTATTTTCTTCTAATATATGTGTTTTTAATTTTAGTTGCCAATACCTTCACTAAAATTATAACTATAATAAGTAGCACGACACCTAAAAAAGCTAAGGGTAAAAATAATTCTTTGTCCATAAACATCCTCATTTTATTGACAAATATATGTCAATTGATATAAAATAACATTGAGGATATTTAATTTATCTCTCATCCCTATTTTTTATAAGCCGTCTGTTGGTGCGAACAACAGGCGGTTTTTTTATATATTCGATTTTGTAATCCATAATATGTATGAGGTGATTTTATTATGGATTACAAACAGTACCAAAAATCAAGAAATATGTCATGGGAAATCCTTGTAAAGGAAAATATAAAGGAACTTCCGGTAAACATTGTTGAGTTGTGTCACAAGCTTGGCATCGCTGTTAAGTATTATGATAAGTTGGAGCAAGGCAATGACGGTAAATGTACGGTCATAAACAAACAACCTATAATACTTGTACGGCAAGAATGTAACAGACAGCGGAAACGCTTTACCATTGCGCACGAGCTTGGCCATATACTACTCGGTCATGTCGGAAAGTATGAGCTGATAAACAGAGAAATTTCTCCAACAGACAATCCCATTGAACAAGAAGCGAATGTTTTCGCAAGCAGGCTACTTGCACCTGCGTGTGTCCTATGGGGATTAAAGGTAAATAGTGCTGATGAAATAGCTCAGATATGTGACATAAGTCCAACTGCAGCGGCATATCGCTGGCAACGAATGCAGGAACTCTACAAGCGGAACAAGTTTTTGGTTGCTCCGCTTGAACGGGAAGTTTTCAATCAATTCCAAAAATTTATTTTAAATCATCAACATCTGGCAAATCCATAAGTCTTTGCAAATCGTCGTCGGTAACGGTTGTTTCCTTAAAACTTCCGTCTCGGGCGGCGGTTTTTATTTTGTAAATATTTTCTCCGTAATTACCGCTACATATTAAATCATTTGAGTAATCAAGTAATTTTTGTTTACCCTGATTGTTTAAAGAGCGATAGGAAGAAATTAGTTTTTTCTCATTGGCATTTAATACTGGATTATTGTTTGAATTGTTAGGAGTTAGTACACCTTTATCAATACTTTCAATGTCCAAAGATAATTCATTAAATATTTTAAGCACAGTATTTACACCTGCACCACCAATACCTCGTTTAAAGATTGTGTCTAAGGTCGAATACGGTATATCAATCTTTTGTGTAAAAGCACGAATGCTTTTATAATTATTTAGAATTTCATTTTTTAGCTGTTCTTCGATAGTCATTATGTTCAACTCCTTTTGTCATCATTATACACGCTATTTGCAAAAATGCAATACAAATTTACGAAATTGCAAAAATTATTTTTAAAAAAGTCTTGACAATTTACGAAATAGCGTGTATTCTTTAATTACAGTAAACGCAATTGCGTAAAAACAGAAAGGAGATAATCTTATGTATCCAAACTTGGAAGCTGAAAAATCAAGAAACAAAGTAACCAACAAGGATATAGCTCGCGTGCTTGGAATAGATGAATCAACGGTTTCTGCTAAGTTCAATTCGTATGACAGGCTTAAATTTTCTGAAGCTAAGGCAATCCGTGATAATTTCTTTCCAACATTACAGGTAGAGTATCTTTTTGATTACAAAACCGCATAAGAACCAACCACATTACAGGAAAATAACTGCAAGGGGGTGAGAGGAATGTTTAAGTTTAAAAAGCGTAAGCGTAAGGAGATATACAACATTGCCAAGACAGCCACATGGGATGTTTTGTGTTCGCCTGAGTTTAGCGAACAGGTCGGAGAAAAATATCCCGATGATATGTTACACAAAAACCGTATGAGCGTGTGGATTGGAAATTTTAACAGTTACCGGGACCAAAAAATGTTTATGAAACAGTTCAGAAAGTTTGCCACCGAACTTGAGCAGAAGAGAAACCGCCACCTTTTCTATATTTTTCACTAACAGGAGAACAGTATGAACTTAATTGAAAAGATTTCTAAGTTTAAAAAACACTTAGAAAATAAGCATTTTGTGCGCAGTTTTATGAAGGCAGCTATTATCAAGCGTGAAGAAGTTTACAAGATAACAGAAACCGCCACAAAGGATGTACTGGATTCACTTGACTGCACCGAAAGAATCGGAGAGAAAGTTCCCTATAAATTGTGGTTTGCCCCTTCCGCAAAATTATTGGTCGGAAATTTTGAGGACAAGACCGACGCTGTTATGTTTATGAAACATTTCGGGAAATTTATTGCTGAGTTTGAGAAGGAGAGAGGGGGCGGGATAGTTTGTATCTATAATCCCGATACAGACGGATTGCCGCCAAACGGAATAATGTAGCAGACTTATCTAAAAAGGGCAATAAGGGAAATGATAAGTGAAGTGACAGAAGCAAAGTAAGGTAAATAATGCAGTATCCAGTTTTTTCTTCTGAACTTTGCATATGCAATTCCTTTAGCAGACGGATAGAAGTATGTATATATTCTTTCTTCCTTAGAGTAAATCAAACCACATTCAAGAAGATAGTCCGTACATGTTTTTGCATAATCTCCATAGTATTTTATGTTATCGGAATCGGATCTCTTTTTCGGAGGCTTAAAAAAATCATCGTGCAGGCTTTCGAGCTTTAAAAGATTTGCTTTAGGATTTTCGCATATAAATCTGAATATATTTTCTGTCGGTTTGTCAAATTGATAAAATTCCATAATTAAACCACCTTTCGTTTTGATTATAACATAACGGTCAAGACAGAACCGATACCGCATTACAGGAAAATAAAAGTAGGGAAAATCATTATGAATGAAATCAGAGTAAGAATTAAAGACCTCATCAAAGAGCTTCAGATGTTAGAAAGAGACGGCTACGAATGTGCCGACCTCATAATTGAAGAAGCCGAAGAAGGCATTCCGGATCGCATTATGCTCAGCGACTACGGCTGTGTATTCAAATGCAAAGACTGACCCAAGAACCGACAAGGGGTGAGAGAATGAACCGAATTACAGTAAGGATTGATGACCTAATCGGTCAGCTTAACGAATTAAAACGAGATGGTGCTGAAAAAGTTTTGCTTGAAATTGAAGAAGGTGTTGCAGACCCCGAGGAGAATTGTCCGAGCCGGATAAATCTGATGCCTGCATATCATCCGAGTGAAATTTTTTCGCAAGTTTATGAAAGCTACTAAAGCAAAAGTCGATACCAGATTACAGGAATAAATAATGAAAGGGTGAGAAGAATGCCGAGAAAATTAGCTAAGCCCGAGGACCAAATGAAAAGGCAGTTGATTGCCAATATACAGTATGAGGCAGAAATCAGAAGTATTGACCGTGAAGGACAGGCCCTTGTGGCACATTGCTCTGAGGGTACATATAGGAAAAGAATTAAAGATCCGGGTACTTTTACGGTGGAAGAGTTGTCAAGGCTTGCCAACAAATTTGGCATACCTATTCAGAACCTTTTCAAGGCAAGGGTGGTGTGTGATGAATGAATGACAAAACACTTGACGAACTAAATGACATGGCCAAAAGGTGGATTGACGGAGAGGTTAATCATCTTGAAGTTGTATCACTAAAGTTATTTGATAGGTTATTGGTACTGGAACTTGCTAACGCCTATTCTATGTGCAAGGTTGGTTTGCTCAGTGAAAAATACACTGCCGCATATAAGCTGAAATTCTATCAAGAGTACCGAGAACTGAAACTCAAGACGGAATTTTTGCTTATCCAACAGGAACAGCAGATTGACTCTGTAAGGAATGCAAGTGTAACGCTTTCGGAAGTTTGCAAAGAGTACGGTAAGGATGAGGTTGACCTCGTTAAGCTGTGCGAGTTGCAGGCAAAGGCAATTGATGAGCTGACACATGAGAATGTACATATCAAGCTGTGGAACTCGGTCAGAGCATACAAAAAGCCTAAAGATTACGCAAGGCGGCATATGAATAAGATTGTTGATGAGCTTATAGAACGGTTTGGAAGTAAGGTGCCGTTTGAACAGGTCGTTATGTCATATCTGAACACTTGCCTTAAAGACAATCGCAGAGAGATGTGGGAACAGTTGACAGGCGATGATTACCCCACAAAGGCAAGACAGCAGTTGCCGGTTAAGGACGGTAACGCAAAAGGTGAGCTTGAATCAATGCGGAAACATTACGGTGTGAGAGCCGAAAGAAAAATTGTAAAGGAGAACAATAAAAATGATTTTCAGAAATTGGAAGAGCAAGGGAGAGTACAAAGCTAATTGTGCTAAGCAGGAACAAGACATCAACAGACTTAATGAAAGAATTGATGACTCAGAAAATGTTGAAGCTATCCAGCTCGGAATTATTGCAAGGCTGCAGTCAGAGAACACCGAACTCAGAGCCGAAATTGAGAGGCTCAAAGCAGAAAATCTGACACAGGGCTTTGAGTGCGTCGGAGTATCGGCAATATGAATGTAAGGAGATTTTAAAAATGGAAAGAAAACCGACATTGACTACGATTGCAATTGAAAAACTGCATCCGCACCCCGACAACCCTCGTAAGGTTCTCGGGGATATTGATGAGCTTGCCGAAAGCATTAAGGCAAGTGGCATTCTCCAAAACCTCACGGTTGTGCCGATGAATGACGATTTGACGGAGTTTACTGTTATCATCGGACACAGAAGATTAGCAGCGGCAAAGCAGGCAGGATTAACTGAACTGCCGTGCGCTGTTGTTGAGATGACTGAAAAGGAACAGTTATCTACAATGTTGACCGAAAATATGCAGCGGTCAGACTTAACCGTATATGAAGAAGCAAAGGGCTGTCAGCTGTTGCTCGACCTCGGTGATACGGTCGCAGAGGTTGCCGAAAAAACAGGATTCTCAGAAAGCAAAATAAGGCGAAGAGTAAGGCTCTGTGAGCTTGACGAAGAGGCATTCAAGGAAAGTCAGATCCGACAGCCGACATTGCAGGATTATGACAGGCTCAACAAAATCGAAGATATAGAAGAACGCAACGCCTTATTAAAAACTATCGGCACAAATAATTTTAACAGTGCAATTTATGCCGCAGAAGCAAAACAGGAGCGCAAACATACTCGTGATGAAATCAAGAAAGTATGTAGCGATAAAGGATTACTTGAATGCGAAACGAGCGGTGCACCGAAAGGATATAAATACGAGGGATATCACAACCTCTCAACGCTTAAAGATAAATCTTTTGATGACGGCAAAAAGCGTATGTACTATATGTCGGCGTACAGCAATGATATTAGCGTTTATGTTGAAATTACAAAAGACGATAAAATAAAAGCCGACGAGGAAGCCGCCAAAAGAGAATCCGAAAGGCAGACGCTCAATGAACTGCGGGCGCAGGTAAATGAAATCGACAATCGCTGTAAAGCTCTTAGAGAGGATTTTATGCTGTCCGCAAATTTCAATGACAATGACAGTAAACAAAATTTGATTGCATACATAATGTATGCAATGTCTGCGAGCAGCGGATATGAAGAGGGTGCTCTGCTTAAAATTGCCGGTCTTAAATACGATGAAGGCGAATGTATAAACCTTGACGATTGTCTTGCAGACACAGGTAAAACGCTTATGGCTATGGCCTATGCGTTTTTCAGCGGCTTTTACGATAGTAGCTATATTGATTTTTCATACTATGAGGGTATTACTCGTAACATCAACCCCGAACTCAACAGATTTTATAATCTACTCGTCAAGCTCGGCTATGTGATGAGTGACGAAGAAATTCAGCTCCGTGACGGCACACATCCGATTTTTACCTCCGGTGAAGTAAAATAAACTAAATAAGTTAATCACGCTCTGCACAGCGAGATTATATATATCTCATTTTATACCTATACCTACTTTTCTGAATATTACCATTATCTCAGACAGGTGCAGATGTCTGAGATGATTTTAAGGAGCAAAAATATAATGGACTTAGAAAAGGTTGCTATAATGCGACTTCGTGACGGAGCAGAAATAAGTAAACGCTACTATGATAAACCGCTTATGCTTTGTTATTCAGGTGGTAAAGACAGCGACATTATTTTAGATTTAGCCCTTAAATCAGGCATAGACTTTGAGGTTCAACATAGTCACACAACGGCTGATGCTCCCGAAACAGTTTACCACATACGCAATAAATTTAAGGAATTGGAATCTAAAGACATAAAATGCAACATTGATATGCCAAGTTACAAGGGAAAGCCGACATCTATGTGGTCACTGATAGTACAAAAAGGTATTCCACCCACACGGTTAGTAAGATATTGTTGCACAATTCTGAAAGAAACAGGCGGTAAGAATCGTGCTATTGCCACAGGAGTGCGAAGAGCCGAAAGCACAAAAAGACGGTCGAAGGGAATAATCGAAACTTATTCTTCTAATCTGTCAAATAGAATTGTCCTTAACAATGACAATGACGATAAGAGGCAGATAGTTGAGCATTGTCAGTTACAAGGGAAGATAATCTTCAACCCTATTAGTGACTGGTCGGATAGTGATGTTTGGGAGTACATCAACCAAGAACACATTAATCTTAATCCGTTATACAGTTGTGGATTTGACCGTGTTGGATGCATTGGCTGTCCGATGGCAAGTAAGAAGAGATTTGCGGAGTTTGCACGATATCCCAAGTACCGAAAAATGTATATAAGAGCATTCGATAAGATGCTTGAAATGAGAAAGCAAAGAGGCAAATCTACACAACACGCTAATGGACTTGAGGTTTTCCATTGGTGGATGCAGGATGGTGTTTTGCCGGGGCAATTAAGTTTTGACGGAGAGGATTGGTGAAGAGTAATGAGAGAATATTTATTCAGAGGTAAGATGATAGCTAACGGTAACTGGTCAGAGGGCAATTTGCTTGTGACTAAACAAGGCTGCTGTATAACACCCGATGCAACGGTGTTAGGCAGCTATGGTGCAGTCAACCCCGAAACAGTCGGGCAGTACACTAATATGCTTGACAAGAACGGTAGAAAAATTTTTGAGGGAGATATCATTGATTTTTCAGACCGTTATGACGGTGACGGCTATGGAGTCGTGCGGTACGATGCCGAAGCAACAGAGTTTGAGTTTGTGTATGATAATTTCTGCGAGGGATTAGGACGGAGCTATTGGTCTGAAAATGTTGAAGTTATCGGCAACATCTATGACAATCCCGAACTTTTAGGAGATGAAGAAAATGGCAAAAAAAGAGGAAGATAATACAGAGTACATTTCTCAAGCTACTCGTCATTCTATGCTTGTATCATTGAGCCGTGAAATCAATGTGATTTCAGACGAAAACGCAGTTTTATACGACACAATAATCAAATTGTGCCAAAAGTTCTTTCCTGAAAAAAACAACCAAAAATTTTGCGCTCAATGTAAGATTATGGAGAAAGGAGCTTATGCACCTAATCCTATTGATGATCCGACCACACCCTACATAGAATCTCACATGCTGAGATTAGAAATGCTTGCAACCGGAAATATGGAGCTAAAAGACCAAATTGTTAAAATGTGCCGGCTGTTACTTGAGGAGAAAGACAATGACAAAGGCAATGACAGAAGTAAAACTTTGTTTACAATATTTGACACTCCCGAAAATGCCCCGAAACTGTGGAACAGAAGAACATATTGCTATCAAGCCGAAAAAGGCATACTGGCTATGACTACTAAAAAGGCAATTGAAGTGTTGAATGAAATCGGCGAAGGAGCAAACATTGAAGAATTGCTTAAAAATTTGAGCAATTCCAATACATTTACCGCTCTTAAACTTGCCGTCCATGCTCTTGAAAAGCAAGTGGCAAAAAAACTTAAAGAAGTGACACGCACAAGTAGTAATAAAAAGAGCAGAGTCAAAGCGTTTGAACATAATTATAACCGCCAGAATTGGCAAGATCCGGTGCCGATACCCGAACACAAAGAATGGCAATGGACGGACTATCAATGCCCCGTTTGCAACGCCCTCATCAAAGAGGGTAGACCTGAATTTTGCTGGCGCTGCGGACAGGCTTTTGACTGGTCAGATGAAATGGAGAGCGAAAATAATGGCAAAAAAGATGAAGAAGGATAACATTGACCTTATTTGCGAGGAGTTAATGAAATATAATGAAGAACACGGAACATCATACAGTTACGGCGAATATACAGCACTCGTCGGCATGGGGAAAATCAAAAGTAAGTACCGAAACGAAAGAGACATTGACCTGCTGCTCTTGTAAGGAATGCCGAGGGTACAAGTTTTGCGCAAGCAGAAGCAGGGATTATCCTTGCAGTTGTTTTATAAAAAATGAAAGGTAACTACATATGAGAAGAGAAGATAAAGAATTTTTAAAAAGTCAGATTGAAAACTTAAAAGAATCCGCACACGAGCGTTCACATAAGTGTTTCGCAGGAGTGCTTATGCAGATTGATTATCTCAACCTTAAATTACTCAAGGCTGAAAAAGGCTGCAAAAAGCTCAGAGAGGAAAACAGAAGATTAAGAGCAGAAAATCAGATGCTCGAGGACAACATTGGAAATCTCTTGTGCACACGAGAGGAAGAGATGAAGTACAACCGAGTGCTTAACGAAAACATCACAAAGCTGGCTGAGGTCAACGCACTTATGGCAGGCAAGCTCTCGGTGTATGAGCCTGTTAAGAAGGCTGAATCTCAGCCCGATGAGACGGCTGACACGGTAAGAGCGTCAGATCCGGCAGAAGAATAATCAAGGCAACACCCTTGCTACACGCAAAATCCAATCTTAAAATCAAGAAATCAAACAATTAAATATACTCACCATAAGTAAAAAGTAAAAATCATAGTTTTTCATATTTAAAAAACTAAAATCAAAAACAAGGACTTCTTTTTTGATTTTTAGCTGTTACACAATAAAATTAAGAACACACAATTGCAGTGGCAAGGTTTGCAAAAGCAGTAGCTCAATGGTCAGATGGGCTACTGCTTAGTTATATCTTTCAGTATTAATATTCTAAAGCAGAATAATAATCAGTCATAATTAAAGGAGCTGAAATGCTCCTTTCCTATCCTGCTCAAATGATTATTTAAGCACGGAAAACAGGAAAAATATACTATAATAAAAGGTTATGCTATGTACACTTATAAGAGAACAATAAAAAGCGGAGATATGATTGAGGTTGAGTATTACCAGTCAATCAGAAAAATCGGAAAAAACTATGGCGGACGAAAATCAAATAATTCTTTAAGCTCGGCCAAGATGAAAAAGGCAAACAAGCTCCGTGCGGTTAAGCATATGCAGAGGCTCATAAATGCAAACTTTTGGAGCGGTGATTTCTTCTGTCGTTTTTCTGCGCCATACGGAACATATGAAACAGAAGAAGAGTTCCGCAAAGAGGTAGGTAAATGGGTTGACCGAATCAATTACCGTCTGAAAAAGCAGGGCAAAGGCAGGCTAAAGTACATAGCGTTTATTGAATGCGGTAAGTCGGGTAAGAACTGGCATATCCACATCATAGTCAGCAAAGAGGACAGGGAACTGTTATCAGAACAATGGCCATATGAAAACGGTCAAAACTTTACTCCGCTATATAAGAACGAGAATTTCAAAAAGTTAGCTGAGTACATAACAAAAGATTTGACCGGTAAAGAAGATGTTGATGCCGCTCAAAAGCGGATGATGACAAGTCGCAATCTTACAAAGCCCGAATCAGTCACACGAAAGGCAAAAAGAAAAGAGATTAGAGCCTTAGAGCGTGGTGAAATGATTGAAGCGCCAGAGGGGCATTATCTCATTGAGGACGATTACTCAATGAACTACTCTGACATAGGCGGTGCAAAATGGTATTTTTGTTTTCTGCCGATTACTCAGAGGCGAAAATGGTAAATAATGGTAAATTCAGACTGTGCGATGTACGGTCTTTTTGAGTTGCACAAAAATTGAGTATGCAGCGGAATAGATACAAAAGCAAAGGAGAGGTAAAAATGAAAGAAAACAAAGCCAAATGTCCGTTTTATTCTTACGATAGCCAAAGTAAAATTTGCTGTTTCGGGGCGGTTTTCAAAAGTAAGAGCACAACGCTGTTTTTTGATTCGCCGCAGGACAAGGAAAATCACTTCAATGATTTTTGCGGTAGCTATTGTTGGCGAGGCTGTCCGCTTGCTCAGACAATCAGCAAAGATTTGTAAAATAAATCTTTTAAAAACATATATGCAAAATTTTCAAATCAATTCAAAAATTTTATTTTTGTCACGGTTTTGCCTTTCGGTGAAACCGTGTTTTTATATACCATTAAATGCCGAAGAAAAAAGTGTACAAATTTGGTATTAAAGTTTTAACTTTTTTGCACGAAAGAAAAAAGCTAAAATTAAAACACGAAACATGTACAAAAAGGCGGTGAGTTGATGAGTCAAAAAAAAGACTTGAAAGGACAGCAGACAGAATTTAATGAGCAAAAAGCAATTGACTGGGTGCAAATTAAAGCTGAATATATCAGCGGCACAATGTCCGCTTCAAAACTTGCCGAAAAGCACGGAGTGAGCGTGTATGCCATACGAAAAAGGTCGGGGAAAGAACGCTGGCAGGAGCTGAGAAAACAGAATCAGAGTGAAACCGCAAACAAGATAGCCAAGAAAATAAACACTGAAAAGGTAAAGAAAACCGTCAGAGAGATTGACAGGGTTGTGGCCGTTGCCTCAAAACTCATCACAAAGCTGAGCAGAGCCGTTAATGAGCTTGACAAGGACGAGGAACTCATCAAGAAGAAAGTAACGGTTAAAGCCGAAAAAAACGAAGATGAGAAAACCGCAACAGCGGAAGAGAAATACAGCTACGATTATGCAAAGCGAAAAACACTTGTAAACACAAAGCGAGCAGCGGAAATCTCTAAGAGTCTGCGCAATGTTCGTGATATTCTTGCAGATTATACGACGGAACAGGACGAAGAGAACGCTCTCGGCATTATCGAAATCCCAATGCAGGAAGTAATGCAACCCCCCGAAGATGATGAGCAGGACGGTGAAAGCGTTGAGTAAGAAAGTCATATGGACTCCTCAGCCCAAACAGAAAATAGCGTTGAGCCGTGGCGAAGATGAGATGCTATACGGCGGTGCTGCCGGCGGAGGTAAGACCGATTATCTTGTAGTCGAGGCGGCAAGACAGGTAAATATCCCCGAGTACAGAGGGCTGATACTCCGTAGGGCTGTGCCTGACCTTGCACGAATTATTGACCAGACAAGGGCGATTTATCCGTCAATAGATAGGGGGGCAAGGTACAACGCAACAACAAGAGTGTGGACCTTTTCGAGCGATGCACAAATTAAGCTCGGCTCTTTATTTCGCACGAATGAAAAGTACAAGTATCAAGGCCAACAATACGATTTCATAGGCTTTGACGAATTAACGCAGTTTACTTTTGATGAATATAGCTACTTAAAATCCCGAAATCGTGGCAACTGCAAAGCTACGAAGGTTTATATGCGGTCAACTGCCAACCCCGGCGGTGTTGGCCACGGCTGGGTTAAGCAGTATTTTGTGACTGCCGGCACACCGGGCGAAACAATATGGCTCAGCGATAAGGTAATTATGCCTGACGGCAGTACCAAAAATTATTGGAGTAGTAAAGTCTTTATTACGGCGAGCGTGTTTGATAATAACGCTCTGATGAATAACGACCCCGATTATGTCAAGCGACTTGCACAGCTGCCCGAGGCGGAGCGTAATGCCTTGCTCTACGGCTCGTGGGACAGCTTTGAAGGACAGGTTTTCACCGAATGGATAGACAATAGAGAGCATTACAAGGACAGACGGTGGACGCATGTAATTGAACCATTCAAAATTCCGCAAAGCTGGCGAATTATCCGCTCATACGACTGGGGCTATACAAGGCCGTTTTCAGTCGGTTGGACTGCCGTTGATCAAGACGGCAGATTTTACAGAATCCGTGAATTATATGGCTGTAAGAAAAATCAGCCGAACACAGGTGTACGCTGGCCAATTGAAAAGGTGGCACAGGAAATACTTGCGATTGAAAATAATGACCCTCAAATTAAGGGCAGACAGATTTATGGCGTCGCAGATCCGGCTATTTTTGCGGAGCAGGGCAGCGGAAAAAGTCAGGCCGCAACACATGCACAATTGGGAATTTTCTGGAACAAGGGCGACAACGCAAGAATTGCCGGAAAAATGCAGTTTCATTCACGGCTTGCGTTCGATGAAGAAGGCTATCCGATGTTTCAGTGTTTTAACACCTGCACAAATTTCATCAGAACAATTCCGAACCTTGTTTACTCGCAGATTGACACCGAAGATATTGACACAGAGGGCGAAGATCATATTTACGATGAGAGCCGTTACGGAATGATGACTTCAATTATTACACCGAAAGAAGTTGTGCTGAGGAATGCAAGGGCATTTGACCCATTGAATATAAGTCAGACACGATACTACAGATAGGAGATTACCAAAATGAGCCAAGTAAAACGAGATGAAAACGGAATGATTATGCCGATTAAAACTACATATCCAGCTCTGACCTCGGAAAAATCAAAGCTGAGCAATGTTTATGGTGCAGGCAATAAGACTGATGAAGAACCGAAATCAGCCGAACAGACGGAAAAAGAGAACGAGAGCAGCGGCAAGCCGATTGGACTTGACGAAATACACGAGGCCATGCAGACCTTCCGCAAATATCAGAACAGCAAAAAGCAGTATGATGAAAGATTTAAGCAGGCTTTCAGAGAATATAATCTGCTCTATACAGAGGCGACCGCACCGCAGATTAAAACAGACGATAACGACAGACCTCGAAATGTGCTTGTACCAAAACGCAAAGGAGCACAGGCACTCAATGTCATAATGAACAAGCACGCTGACGCTATGGATAACTACCCCGAAATCATTTGTCTGCCTCGAGCACAGGACGATGAACAGGCGGCCAAGACACTCAACAGCGTTATTCCGTGCATTCATAAGCGCAACGGATTTTTAAGGACCTACTCCGATGAACAGCTTGATAAGTTCGTAGGCGGTTGCGGTTGTTATGCCGTGTTATGGGACAAGACTGCAGAAAACGGACTGGGTGACATTGCTATCATCCGTGTTGACATTTTGAATCTCTTTTGGGAACCGCATATCGAAAACATACAGGACAGCGCAAATGTATTCTTTGCCCGATATTATGATGAGGATGGAATCAGAAAAGTTTACCCCGAGCTTGAAAGCGTTTCGACTGCATCTCTCGGACTTGTAGAACACGAAACCTACGACAACAGCAATAAATCAAATGATAAAGTCATCTTACTTGACTGGTACTACAAAAAAAACGGCGAACTGCACCTCTGTAAGTTCGTCGGTGAACACATTCTCTACTCATCTGAAAATGAGGGAAAGCCTATTTATGACCACGGTAAATATCCGTTTGTGCTTGAGCCGATGTTTCGGCTTCGTGATACTCCCGTGGGTTTCGGATTTATGGACGTTGTGAGAGCTCCACAGAATCAGCTTGACGAACTCAAGCACGATATGCTTGTCAACATAAAAGTCAACTCACAGCCGAGAGTGTACGCAAATACAGGTGTCGGAGTGAACAATGACGATATGACCGACCTTGACAAAACGGTTATTGAAGTAAACGGACAGTTGCAGGGCAATATTGCTCCCGTTGAATCAAAAGAGCTTGCCTCGGGTGCATGGAGCTTATACGACAGGCTTTCAAACGAAATCAAAGAAACCTCTGCTACGAATGACGCAAGCAACGGAGCAAGTGCGGCAGGCGTTACAAGTGGTTCGGCAATTGCGGCATTGCAAGAAGCAGGCGGAAAAGTAAGCCGTGACTCAAACAAACTTGCACAGGAAGCAATGACGGAGCTTGCACAACTTGAAATTGAACTGATGAGGCAGTTTTATAACTTGCCGAGAATTTTCCGCATTACAGGGGAAAATAATCAGACAACCTATGAAGAATTTGACAATACAGACCTCAGAAAACAGCCGTTGACCTATACAGACACAGACGGTCAGACGGTAAATTATACCGATGAGGACGGTAACATTCTTGAGCGTTTACCGATTTTCGATATTGATGTCAAAGCACAGAAAGCAAGTCCTTTTGCTACGGCAGCACAAAATGAAATGATGATGAATCTGTTTCAGATGGGTGCTTTCAATCCGCAGGCGGCAGACGCTACGCTTGTTATGCTTGACGGAATGACTTTTGAGGGCAAAGAGAAACTGATTGAAAAAATCAAGCAGAATCAGACCCTGTCGCAGGCTGTACAGGAACTTTCTAACAAAGTGCAAATGCTTGAGGCGATGAATGCAAGTAGAACAGCGGCAGATGTGCAAAATGCTATGCCGAGCGAAAACGCACAGACCGCACAGCAGACACAGCCACAGACAGAAAGCGAGGCAACGATGTGATTGAAGTAACATTGATTGACTGCGGAAATCGGATATATTTTGAGAGTAAAGGACACGGCTCTCATGATGTGTGTGTTGCCGTGAGTGCTTTATGTTCTGCGTTTTTGCAGTATGTGCGTGAAATGCAGGACGAAAACAATGTGACGATTGTCAGCGAAAAGTACGAGCAAGGTCACACGGAATCAGAGTTTTATATTGTCGGCTCAGATGCCGAAGTACGCAGCGGCATTAAAGCAATATGGACAGGCTTGGAACTTTATGCCGAGAATTACCCCGATGAAATAGAGCTTAACTATGATGACGGCGAGCCAAAATAAAGTTTAAAATCAACAAGAGTTTTAACTTTTTTTGAAAAATTACTATTGATATAATTAAAATATAAGGTCGCAGTAGTGGGACTGCACAATGACCTGACACCTCGGAAAGACGAGAGAAAGACACCTCGGAAAGACGAGAGACGGAGGTTCTTATGAACGACAAATTTTTAAATCTTATCGTAAATCTGCATGACGGCGACTCAGCAGGCGCAGCTGACGGCGGAGACGGAAACGGTGAGAACGGTGAAGCCACAAGCACCGAAAACAACATAAGCCGTGAAACGAGAGAGAGAGCTGAGAGAATCGGCATAGGTGACGACCTTATCGACGATTATAACAAGGCTTTCGGGGGCGGCAATCAGAATCAAAACAATAACGCAGAAGGCGAAAACAACAGCACAGACGCAGACGGCGAAGAAAACTCAGAAGAAGAGTTTGAAAAGCTGATTAAAGGTAAATTCAAAAATGTGTATCAGAACAGGGTGCAGTCTTTGGTGAAGGACAGACTGTCAACCAAAGACAAGCAGATTTCTGACATGCAGAAGAAGGAGAACACCGGTAATCAGATTTTTGCTCTTATTGCAAACAAGTACAATGTACAGCCAGATGACCTTGACGGCCTTTTAAAAGCTGTATCCGAGGACAAGGAATTGTTTGCAGAAAAGGCTCTTGCCGCCGGAGTAACAACAGAAGAGGCACGCAACAACTTTTTCAACCAGCAGAAAACAAATGCACAGGAAGAAGAACTTGAAACCCTCCGCAGAGAAAAAGCCGCAAGAGAGCTTGACACACATTTGAGAACAATTGCAGCGGAAACAATGAAAGAATTTCCGAATTTCAATCTTGAAGATGAATTTCAGAATCCCGCATTTCGCACAGCACTTGACTTTATTGCTCAGCAGAAAAATGAACAGAACGAAAAGACAGGTCGCAACGATGAAATTTACGATTTGACAGCCGCATACAAAATGGCTCACTTCGATGAATTGCAGAAAGACCTTGTCAAGCGTTCGAGTTCTGCCGCAATCAGTGCGGCGGCACAGTCAATTCAGAGCGGAGCAAGACGACCGACTGAAAATGCGGTCAAGAAAAGCGGTACAACCTCACAGAGAAAGAGAGTTGAAGATATGTCTGACGCTGAATTTGATGCCTTTTATGAGAAAGTAAGACGAGGCGAGGCACACCTCTAATGCCTTGCCGAAAGGAAGGTACGACAATGAAAAGCAAGATTATTAAGCTTATTATCAATATCCACGATACAAGTGTTGACGCAGGCGGTGTAAACAAGTCAAACGGCTATGTTTACAATGCTTACGGCAATACTAAAGCTACTTCGGGAAATGACTGGACACCCGAAAAGGCTACTTATTATCACAAAGTATTCCTCAGAAATCTGACTGCGAAATGTGTTCACGGTCAGTTCGGTGAGCATGACACCATTCCTAAACAGTCGGGCAATATTTACAACAAGAGAGGTATTTCACCGTACCCGACAGTTACAACACCGCTTCAGGAAGGCATTACTCCTGTCGGTAACAAGATGAGTTTCTACTATGTTGAGATTGCCGTGAATCAGTACGGTGCTTATACTCCGATTACCGACTGGGCAAGTTTTTGCAGCCGTGATGATGTTATGACCAAGGACAGCGAAGAGCTTGCTTCACAGGCAGGACGCTCTATTGAGGAGATTGACCGTGAGGCACTCAATGCAGGTACAAGCGTTATTTATGCTCCGGCTGTAGGCACTGACGGTACGGTTACAGAGGTTGCAAGCCGTGCGGCAATTACGACAAACAGCAAGCTCACAATTGACACAATTTTCAGAGGAGTGAACTATCTTGAATGCCAGAATGCTGAGCCTATCGGAGAAAACTTTGTTGCGATTGTACATCCGAATGTTAAGTATGACATTATCAGCAACAAGGATTTCATAAGCGTTGTAAAGTATGCGCACGCTGACAGAATCTTTAAGGGCGAAATCGGTACAATCGGCAATGTCAAGTTTGTACAGTCAAATTTTGCAAAGGTGTTCAAGGGTGCAGGTGCAAGCAAGATTGATGTTTATTCAACTCTTGTGTTCAGTAAGGACGCCTATGTTACCGTTGAGATTGAGGGCGAAGGCACTCAGACAATCGTTAAGGGCTTTGGCTCGGGCGGTACATCTGACCCACTTGACCAGAGAGCGACACAGGGTTGGAAAACAACTCACGGAGTCGGCATTATCGGTCAGACAAGAATGGTGAGAATTGAATCTGCCTCATCTCTCAGCACAGTAGCACAGACAGCTTCTCCGGCTGTAGCATAATCGGGAGGTATATAACCTATGGCAACAACTAAGAAAGCCGCAGAGGCGGCAGAAAATACAGAAGTATCGGCAGCGGAAACTACTGCCGATACTGCAACAACTGCAAAAACTGTAACAATTGAAAAATCTCAGCTTGATAAGCTCCTCAGAATGTATGATGAGTTGCAGGAACTCAAAAAGAGTATGCCGACAGACAGCAAGGCGGAGAAAATCAAGCAGGACAAGGAACTTGTTGAACTGATAAAAAAAGCAAACAAGGAAAGTGAAGAACTTGTTGAGTACATCGCTCCAACAGGTTCTATGAAATCAAACAAGAATATTGAGGTCAATATCAACGGTGTGCAGTACACAGTGCCGAGAGGTGTTAAAACAAACATTCCACGCAAGGTTGCGGAGATTATTGACAACTCGATTAAGCAGGCTGAATTTGCACAAGGCGTGCAAAATAAGGCTGCCGAGATTGCCCAGCAGGCAATTGCCGAGGGCAGAATCTAATTCAATAACAAGGAATAAATTGTACTCCTTACACAAAATTCGCAGAAGGGCGGGGGCGGTAGCTTCCGCCTTTTTGCGTTTTTGCGTACACAGATATTAGAGAGGTGATTATTTGACACTTGATAAGGTAATTGAAAGAGTGCGAAAAATTAAAAGCGGATATGATGTGTCCGATGAGGACATTATAAGATATATAAATGAAGCAGAAATGGAAATTATCAGTAATGTAATAAGTAATCGCGAAGGCGATAATTGCATTGTTGGAACATACGGAAACTATCAGATTGATACGGACCGTGACTTTGAACTGCTTGCACCCGCGCCATATGACAGAATGTACGAGGCTTATTGTGCGGCACAAATTGACAGGGACTACGAAGAGGCCGAGAGATATTCGGTTGATATGAGCGTATATAATCAGCTGAGGCAGGATTTTGGTGTGTTCTGGTTTAAAACGCACCCGCAAAAGAAACGATATAATTTTCATATTGGTTAAGAGGTGACAATATGCTACCAGAATTAAGAATACCAAGGAGAGACACAACGAGTATCAGTGTATTCAGAGGACTAAACAGAAGTCCAAACACAGGCTTTTCAAGAGTTTCAAGCTCATCAAGCAGTATTTACACAGAGTTCAAAGATTTTAAAAATATGACTTCTGATAAATACCCGCAGCTTGCACCGAGAGCAAACCGCTCACGAATTACTTCGGGCGACAAAATCAAAATCATTTCAAACCTGTTGTCGGCTAACTCAGGGCTTATTTATATTGACTCAGACAAGAATCTGCATATCGGGGCAGAGGTTACAAAGATTGATGAGATTGATGCGGCCAAACATCACCATATTGTTTTATACGGCAATAAGGTTGTAGTATTCCCCGAGAAATTATCAGTTAACATGAGCGACAAAAAGGTGACTAAGATTGATTGTCAAAACAAAGATTTGGGTACACATATAGAAACAAAGAGTAATCTGCAACTTGATGCCTTGACATTTGATTATGCATATTTGTTATGTTCAATTACACGTTCATATTATGACGCAAGTACGAACAAGAATTATCGACCGAGCGTAACTTTATATACCAACAACGATTTAACCGACACCAAATATCAGTTGACAAGTAATAAAGACATGGTTGATATATTCAGCTCAGATGATATTAGTATAGGCAGGGTAATTGAAAGTTATAACAACTTTTATTCTGTTATCGGAATTGAAAAGAAGGACAGCACATATAAAAAGAATAGGCTTTTGAAGTTCAAAAAATTGTCTCAAAAGTTTAATTATACGACGATCAGAGCAAAAGGAATAGGCACTAATATACAGGCGGGAGATTTTGTTAAAATCAGCGGATTAACTGACTCTCTTGTCAGCACAGATGCCGAAAGCTACGCCGATAAGAGCTATATAGAAAACCTTAACGGGAAAACTTTCAAGGTTTATTACGTTTCAAGAAATGAGCTTGTAATCAAGTGCGAATTGGAATCAAGCGTGCCGTACACAGGTACAGTCACAGTCGAAAGAATCTCTCCCGATTTTGACGAGGGAAAAATCGTGGAAATGCAAAACCGCTTGTGGTGCTGCTCTTCGGAAAACAACGAAATATATTGTTGTAAACAAGGTGATGAGCGCAACTGGCAGGCATACAGTGACGGAATCAGTACAGACAGCTGGGCTATGACCTGCGGTAAAGAAGGAAAGTTTACAGGGATTGCAACACGGGGCGACAGCGTTATATTTTTCAAAGAAAATTATGCACTAAAAATCTACGGAACAAAACCGAGCAACTTTACCCTTGCGGAATACAATGTTCCCGGTGTCGAAATTGGAAGCGAAAAAAGCCTTATAAACATTAACTCAACTTTGTTTTATCTTGGCCATAACGGTGTATATGCCTATCAGAGCGGTAGCCTGCCGGCGCTCATCAGCGAAGAATCTTTGTGGGGACATACTTATAAGAACGCAGTCGGCGGTCGGCACGGAAGTAAGTATTATATCTCCGCAGAAAGAGAGGACGGAGAGCAGGAACTGCTTGTGTACGATACTGACAAAGGCTTGTGGCACAAGGAAGATAACGCTAAGATGATTGACTGCACCACATACAACGGTGTTCTGTATTGGCTTGACGATACCAAAGAAAACATTATGTGTCCTGATAAAGCGGACAATCTTCTTGTTGACAATACGAAATATGAGTATCAACAGGAAGATTGCTTTGAGTGGTCTGCTGAAACAGGCGACCTTTATGACAGCGAATTTAATGTGAAAAATATCGGAAAAATCCGAATCGGCATTAAAGCCGAAAATGGAGCAAAGGTCAGCTTGTTTGTGCAGTACAAGGACAACGGCGAATGGCGAAAAGTATCGGAAATGCTTTACAGTGAGAAAAAGCCGAGAGTATTCGCCGTAGCTTTACGCAGAGCGGAATATTTGCGGCTTAAACTTGTAGGAACAGGACAGGTCGAAATATACGGAATTGACATTGAGCACAGTAGAGGAAGTGATAAGCGTGGCAACTTTTAAATTAGATCCACCGCCCTCAACGAATGACATAGGTGAGATGCGGAACTATCTGAACGATATGTACGAACAGTTGGCTTTCGTGCTTAGCAACATTGACAGCGACAACATAACAGATGATTTTCTTTCTGCAATCGGACAGTCACAAAAAGGAAGTGAAAAATAATGGCTTATACATACAAGGTTTACGGCACGGGCGATGTTGATAATGCGGTTAATAACTATAACCGTGTTGCCTCATCAGCTCCGACATATGCTGACAGCTACGACACAAGACAGGCTCGTCAGCAGGCTGACAACCACGCTAATTCCTACACAGATAAAATCAATAAGGGATATACGAGTAAGTACAAGGGTACAATTGACGAGCTTGCAAATCAATATCAAAAAAATAAATTTGACTGGACTCCCGAAAATTCTTCTGAATATCAGCAGGCAAAAGAAAAATATACCCGTGAGGGCAAGGTTGCACAGGAGAATGTGCAGGGAAGTTATGCCGGCAATACAGGCGGTTACAGCAACACCTATTCACAGGCGGCAGGACAAAAGGCATTCGGCGAGTATATGGACGAGCTTGCAAATAAGGTTCCAACTTTGAAGAATGAGGCATATAAAAGCTATCAGCAACAGCAGGAAGATACGCTGAACAGAATCGGCGTATTGCAGAACCTTGATAACACGCAGTATCAGAAATACAGAGACAGCGTAACGGATGATTACGACTTTATGACCTATTACGAAAACAAGTACGGCACAAGCAAAGGCCTTGATATGAGTAACTTTCAGAATGAACTGGCTCACTGGCAAACACAAATGTCAGCGGCACAGAGTAATCTTTCAGATATCAGAAGTCTTGCCGAGGCACAGTATGAACACAATACATTGAGTGCCGACACAAGGTCAAGTATTGACAGTCAGCGCAGACAGTCGGATGCCTATTATAACTACCTTAACAGTCAGTTGAAAATAAAGTGAGGTGAGAAAATTGAGCGTGAACAGCGAAGAAAAAATTTATAATGACCTTATGAACGAAGTGCCGAGTCAGACGGTGAGCGGTGACACTAAGCAGAGTGCCGCCGCTCTTGCAGGTGCAGAATCAACAGCGACAGGACCTGACAATTATAAAAGCACTTACAGCGGTAAGTTAGATGACGCTATAAGTAACTATCTGACAGGCAGAGGATTTGAATATGATCCGACGCAAGACAAGGCATATCAGCAGTACCGCAAGGAATTTGCGCAGAATGCCGCTATGGCACGAGATACGAGCCGTAACACAGCTAATCAGCTTTCAGGCGGTTACAATCCTACCTATGCCGATACAGTCGCAGATGAGGTCTATAACGACCGTATGGGTAATATAAGCAACGCAGAGAGTACATTTAAGGGACTTGCACAACAGGACTATCAGGCAAAACAGGAGCAAAACGCAAATGTGCTTAACCTCTATTACACGCTTGAGGGTACGGATTACAGCCGTAATCGTGATACGGTAGGAGACTACAAGAACTATCTCAATCTGCTTGCAAGCAGGTACTCAACCGACAGACAGGCAGATGTCAACATTGACAGCGCCAACAATGATATTTATTCCACCAAACTTAATGGAGCAGTAAATAATCTCTCATCAGCAAGAGCAGCAGACAGTCAACGCTATTTGTATGACACAGTAAGTGCCAATCAGCTTGCACAGAATGCACAGGCTGAAAGAGAAAACGCTCAGAAGATTGAGTATGAAAGAAATAAGGCGGTTTATACAGCCTACACTAAGGCTCAGAAAGCGGCCGAAAAAGCAAAAGCAAAGGCTGAGAAAAACAAAGGCAAAACAGAAAATGCAAATGCTGTATTTGCCTCAATGGGCGTTACAAAAGATGATTTTAAAAAGGGCAAGGGCAACAAAGAGGACGGAGCGCTGTACAAAGAGGGCGGTGCAGTCAATTACACCGTGTACGCCCAAACATACATTGACCGTAAATATCGTGAAGGATATATCAACGATGATGAGAAGGATTATCTGTACAAGAAAATCGGCATAACAAGTGACGGAAGCAAGTATAACAGCGAACTTGCCGACAGTTACGCAACAACAACGGGACTTGATAAACAGAAAAATAAGAAGTTTATCAGAGGCAGCATTATTCAGGGATACAATATGGGACAGTTGAGTGCGGCAGATGTTGCATACCTCTCAGCAAAATACGGACTGTCACTTGACGATTGACGATTAAGGAGTAAAACTACTATGGGTGAATTAAAAGATATAATCACAGGCAGGCAAAGCAGTAAAAAGTACCGCAAGGATAATTTCAGTAATTTAGGAGCAAGAAGCGGAGATTTAGCAGGAAGGAATCTTGAACCTCAGCATAATTCTGAAATGACTATCAGAAAAATTGTCAGCGGTGAAACAGAAGATACTACCGGCAACAATGACACAGGGAAAACAAGTTCGAAAATGACTGTTAACGAAATGTTTAATATCATTAGCCAAAAGAAGAACAGCAACAATACTTCTTCAAGTACAGGCTCGGATTTAAAATCCTTTTTTAATGAAAATTTGAATAAGGCAAACAGCTCCGCAGAAAATTTTAAGGAAGCAATTAAAAACCCGAACAAGTCTTTGGACGATAGAGTCAAAGGACTTACACACATGTATAATGCGGCGGTTGCGACAGGTGACACCAAAACAGCCGAGAAAATGCAGAAAGAATATGACGAGCTTGCCGACAGGGTTAATAAGCAGACGGAGATAAACCGACAGAACGCTAAGGAATATGCTCGCAGTCAATCTTTAAAAGGTATGACCGAAGAAAGAAAAGCATTAATTGATGAACGCAACAAGTATGCACTTGATAACGGACTTGTAACCTCTACAGGTATTGATACAAGAAAAAAGGATAAGTATAAAGTTTATTCAGAGTACAATTCAAAAATTGATGAGCTTGACAAACAGATTGCAGAAAAGCAGAGAAACGGCGAGTATGATTTAAGTGATTCGCAGAAAGCTGTTCTTGCCGATATTGGCAACAAAGCAAACAAACTTACGGAAAGTTTTGAAAACAAATATAAAAACTCAACGCTTGAGCAGAGGCTTAATGCGAGATTGCACGCAACAACAAGTGAGCTTAACTGGCTTAATAAGCATATGTATGACAATGCCACAAGCGAAGAACTTGAAAAATACAACCGGGAACTGAGCAAAGAATACGAAAATCTGTATGACAGAGGAACAACAGGTACAGATGAAAACAAAGAAGCAAGACGCAGGAATATTGAAGATGAACAGGATAAAATTGATACATACATCAATAGAGCTAAACTTTCCGAACAGAAAAAAAGAGAGTATGACGATATAGTTGATAAGAATGTTATACTCAAAACTGTAATGCAGAAGTACTATGCTTTACAACACTATGATGATACCAAGCATATGCTTGCAAGTACAGGACACGATACTGACAGCATAAAAAATCAGGTGACCCTTGATGATTATAATTACATTAACAAGTTGTCCGACAAAGAGCGTACACAGATTGAAAAGAATTTTAAGAATCTGAAAAAGAAAGGTTATGACACCGAATCATTATATAAATGGTATGAAAGAGAAAGAGATGCAGAAAAAGCAGCGGAAACTACAAGGACAAGTACAGAGTATGCAAATGAGCACCCTGTACTCGGTTCAATTGCAAGCGTAGGAGCAAGGCTCGGCGGTGCTGTTCCCGATGCAGTAAAATATATTTCAACCGACCTTGATAAAAAATATAATGGCGGTGACGGCTACATTAATCCCGAAGCAACCAATACCGCTATATCTGACGCTATGCGTGCAAAGGTATCCGAAAACATTAACAACGATTTCGGTTCATTCCTTTACAACACAGGAATGAGTATGGCTGACTTTACCTCTTTGTTACCGCTCAATGCAGTTCCGGGTGGACAGGCATTATCACTCGGCATTATGGGTACAAGTGCCGGTGTCGGTGCGGCAAATGAAGTTATCAACAATGGCGGTACAATTGACAACGCAGTTAAGACCGGCATTGCTGCAGGCATTGCGGAAACGCTTTTTGAGAAGGTTTCGCTCGAACAGCTTTCAGTATTCAAGGCCAGCGGAAAAAGCACATTTCGAACTGCTGTCGGCAATGTGCTTAAAGGTGCATTTACTGAAGGTTCGGAAGAGGCCTTTACCGACCTTGCGAATAGGTTGACAGATGACGCAATAAACAAGGACCTATCTTCATACAACCTTGCTAAGAAGAATTATATGGAACAGGGAATGAGTGAGGCTGAGGCGGAAAATGCCGCAAGCTGGAATTTTTGGAAAGAGGTCGGACTTGATTTTGCCGGCGGAGCAATATCGGGCGGTGTGCTTAACCTTGCTACAGCGGGAATTAATCTTGCAGGTGTCAAGATTGATATGGCAAAAAATAAAGAGAGCAATATACAGACCGGTAAGGCTGTTATGGCCGATGAAAACTTTGACCTTGATTTGCTCATTAGGCAAGGTCTTGCAACAGACAAAAACGATAGAGCATACAACTATGCTAAACATATGCAGGAACTCGTTGAAACCGGGGGCGAGGAAAAAATCAGTGCCGGAGATGTCGGCAACCTTATGTTTCTTATCAACAGAGAGGTTGCAAGAAATCCCGAACTCACAAACAAAATTGCTCAGATTGAAAAGCAGAACACACAAGAGCAAGGCAATAAGACTGTTAATGTTCAAAGCGAACAGAACCCCACACAGCAGAACGCAGAACAGACACAGGTAAACACCGTAACCAATGCAGCAAAAAAAGCCGATACAGAGGATATCGGCAAAATGTACGGTGTATATGCTTTTGGCAAGAAGCACCCGAACGGCATTATTACAACAGATACTTCAACGGGTAAGGTCGTAAAGGTGGCACTCAAGAGCCTTGAAAGTTCATCGAAAATCAATCGCAGTGACGAAGAAAATACGCTCGTATTCAATACAAATGACGGCAAACAGGTTAATGCGGACAGCATAACATTCTCTGACGGTCAGCTTGATACGATTGTTCACAGTGCAAACGAGTTTGATACATACGGAGCAAGGAACTATATCTCCAACTTTGAGGAGTGGAGAGAAAGTCCGCAGGCTCAGAAAATGAGCGAAGAGGAAATGCTCTACAAATATAACAGAGCATATTCAGCCGCATACAGCTTTGGCAGAGAGGGTGTTAAACTTGATTCACTCAGAGAAACTTCTGAATATAAAATTCTTACAAATATTCTCGGTGAAAATATTGTAAGTCAGGCATTGAGCACAGGCAGAAGAGATGTTGACATTAACACTCAGCACCATGCAAACAGACTGACCGAGTTAATCAACCGCAACGGCAGAGCGGTCACAAGCGGAGTGAGTGTGTATGCAGACAGCGGTACGGACGTTTCGCACATTTCGCAGGAGCTTATAGGCGCTCTCGGAAACCTTGCTCACAAGACAGGACGAAACATTATTATCTCAGACCGCCTTGCAGACGGAGTGAACGGTGTTGCAAGAGACGGCAATATTATTTTAAGTTCAGAAATTTCAAGTCAGAAAATTCTTGCTACAGCATTGCATGAAGCCGGACATATGATTAAGAAAACCAACCCGACCGAATGGCGAACATTGAGTGACTTTGTTTCAGACTATCTTGTACGCAAGGGTGTTGACCTTAACAAGATGATTGACCGCACAATTGAGAGGTACGGCAACCGCTTGCAGGCTGATGAAAACGAAAACACGAGAGATGCCGCACTTGAAGAAATTGTATGCGATACACTTATGAGCATTGCTTCTGATGAAAAGGCTCTCAATATTGCCCTCGGCACAAAGCAGAACAAGGCTAAAATTGCAGCGGCAATTAAGTCATTGATTGCAAAAGTAAAGGATTGGCTCATCGGCAAAAGCACAAACTACGGAGCGAAAGCATTTACAAAAGACATTGAAGCTCTTGAAAACCTTGCTCAAAGATTTTCAGAGGCGGCAGACACCGCAAAAGGAAATATCACCGAACAGTCAGAGGTTCAGAATGGTGAGAAGCTTGATGTTGAGAAATATTCAATTGGAAGTACCGACAACATAGTACAAGCGGAATTTGAAAAGAAAGTTGATGAGATTGAAAAAAACACCTACAACAGTGATAATGTCGTAATTATGGGTGTTACACCTAATATTTTGCAAAAAATCGGATTAGCACCATTACCTCTTGCTATGACTAAAAATCATATTTATTCTGTCGCAGTATCAGATACAAGAGCAAAAAGTGAGGGAAGATATCATAAAAATACCAATTATCACGATTTAGGTTTTGATACCGTAAAAGATATTTACAATAAAATCTCAAATCCGCTTATGATTATAGCACATCCCGATTTTGGAAATAGTATAAATAGAACAAATAGGGACAGTGCGCACAAAATTATTGCATTAGTTGATTTATCAGTTGACGGAAAACAGGTGATCGCACCGATTTCTATTGATTTTGAGGGCAAGTATAACAATACAATTATTGATGTAAATCTTGTATCAACTTATTTTAACAAAAACAACATTAACGATTTAATCAAAGAAGCTGTTGCTTTAGAGACAACAGGGAAAATAGGATTTTATTATTTAGACAAAAAAAGAACTCAAAGTATATTTAAGCGGTCAGGGTACCAATTACCCAGGACGCTTAATAACTTGAGTTCTGACACCGTTATACGCAGTATTGACAATAATGTCAATAAAAAAATCAATAATATTACTCAAAGCAAGCAATTTATCAGATGGTTCGGTGATTGGCAAAATAGCCCTGCAAAAGCAAGTAAAGTGGTAGACAACAACGGTGAACCGCTTGTCTTGTACCACCAAACAGAAAAAGAGTTTACAACCTTTGATACAAAACAAAAAGGATCGGGAGAATTTGACAGCGAAATGCCGACAGGTATCTTTATGAAACCTACAAACAGCGATATCAGAGTTGGCGGAAATATTCAAATGCCGTTGTATGCCTCTATTAAAAATCCCCTCACTGTCAACAACAGAAGCGAACTTGTGAACTTTTACGATAAGAATGTACAGGGATATACGAAAGCTAAAAGTGCGATAGACAGCGTTAATGAAGAATACAAGGTTAAATTCAACGAGGAGATGAAAAGAGAAAACGAGGAATATCAAAAGCTGTGGAATGCGAAAAAGAACGGTGAAATATCAGAAGAAGAGTACCAAAAATCCATATCAAGAGATGCACTTGATGAAATTATGGAAGAATGGGAAAATAAGGTTAATGAAGCAAGCCGTAACGCTAAAGCCTTGATAGATGATTATTTCAAAAACAGCAATTATGACGGTGTTATCGTTAATAATGATGTCGGCAGTTTTGGAAGAAGCACAAAAACATTCATAGCATTTGAAAATACTCAAGTTAAATCTGCAACAGACAATATCGGAACATTTGACGGCAATAACCCTGATATTCGTTACAGTCTTGATGAAGATTATGATGTTACAGATGAAAAAGCCGGTGCAATACACGATACACTGAATTTTTCGATCGACGATGAATATGATGATTTGTTTGATTTTAGCGGCAATGACGAACAGCACATTGATTTTGATAAGGCAATTGACAAAAGTAACCCTGAATTAACAATTGAGCAGATATACCATCATTCGGCACGCAATGTTAAAGAGGGTTTGCTTGCCGGCAAGGGCATTAAGCCTGAGAAAAAGAAAATCTATAATATGGTCAAGTCTGTAATGAGAAGCTATCACATCAATCCTAATGCGGAAACGGACTCTCTTGTTACCGAGTATGTAGAAGCCTTGAATACATTTATTGATACTGTACAAAATGATAAGTCAAGTTTTACAGACGCTTTTGAAAGTTTTGTATTGAAATGCCGTGAAGCATTGCAATACTCGACACAGCTGGACGAACAGCATGAAGCGTGGGCGAAAGAAATTCGTGACGAATTGAAGGGCACAACTCTGCTTATTCCCGAGAACGCAATCGACACCATAAAAGAAAACTACGGCAGTGTGGGAAAGTACCGAAAAGCCTTATTCGGCAAAATCAATGTAAAACTTGAACACAACGCAAAAGGCATTAACGGTAATGCAGTTGGTTCGTACATTGAAGATATCGGCTCACACCTTGAAAATATCGGGGGCAGGTCGCTTATGATAGAGGACGGCTTTGACTGGGACAGCGACAGCGGTTATCGAATGCTTGATCATATTATGAATTATGTGCTTGCTCCGCAGTATGTAGCAACATATGACGGTAAGTTTCAAAGTGAAAGCACAATTGACTCAGCGGCAATTCAAATGGCATTTGACACTACAGCGGAATACCTCAAACAGCAGGGTAAAACGGCAGTAATGCAGAATAATATTGACAAGCAAAAACTTAGAGATATTAACAAAGCATTGAGACAGGCTGAGAAAGCAAAAACTGCGTTAAACGCAAAAACTATCGAAAATTATAAAACTGACATTGCCGAGCAGAAAGCAAAATACAACGAACAGCGTGAAAAATACCGTCAGGCATATAACGCTCTGAAAGATACAAAGTCAGAGCAAGCAAAAAGGTATCGTGCTAAAATTCACGAGCTTGAAGAACTTAGTAAAAATCAAAAAGCCATTATTAAGACCGTCAAAGATACCTTTAGGGCTCAATATACCGAAAAAAGAGAGCAAACAAAATATATGCAAATGCTCGGCAGAAAGTTTGACAAGCTGGTTAAAAAGTTTGACGCCAAGTCCAAAAATACCGAGAATATACCCGAATCACTCAAAAGACCTATACTTAATGTATTGATAGGCTTTAAAGAATCTGCAGACCCCGGACAATATAAGAATGGCGGTAAAAAAACTATACCGAAATATTTCGGAGCGTGGAACAATGTTGCTGAAATCGGCGAACAGGTAAGGAACTTATATGAAGAGTATAGAGCCTTAGAACCTAAGCCTAAGAAGAATGACGAAGGCAACGGGGAAGAGGAATCTACACCTAAAGGTATGCAATATTCATACATTGATATTAACTCAATTGCATACAATGAAAGAACACTCAAAATGCTTGAAATAGTTAAAGATGAATTTGCAGAGTATGCAGTTGGTGAAAACGGTGAAACAATGTACGATGCAGACGGCAAGCCTATCAAAGTAGGATATAAGAATATTTTTGATTTAGACTCATCTGATTTAAGACTACTCTATGACACAATGACCGCCCTTGAAGCCTCTTTATCACAAGCTACAGAGATTATTGTTAGCGGGCAAAGAGAATCTATTGCAGGTGCAGCGGCAAAAGCACTTGATGAAATCTCAAATGTAAATTACAACAAGGGTGTAAATATCAATGTGTTAAGTAAAAACACTGTCGGCAATAAAATCAATGCCGCCTTATCGGATATGAAAGAGTTAAGCAATAGATTTGTTGCTACCAGCCTTGACCCGGTAAGATACGGCAGATTTCTGAGTGGATATAATGACGACAGCATTGTCGCAAAACTTTTCAGAGATTTGCATGACGGCGATGTTAAGCGTGAGAAGATAATGCAGAAAGCATATACCAAGGTTCAAAGTGTTGCGTATCAGTACTCCGAAAAAAATTTAGCTAAAATACAAAAGGATGATGTTAAGGAATTTGATTTCAGAGACGCCGAAACAGGCGAAAGGGTTAAGGTCAGTCAGGGTATTATAATGTCAATTTATCTTACAGATCAGCAATCAGCCGGCAGGAAACATTTGCTTGCCGATAGACTTAATCATTATACCGTGCTTCCCGATTTAGATAGTGCTAACAGTCGCAGACATAGTAAGCAAGAAAAAGCTAAGTCTGAAAACAGTCACAAGGTTAGATTTACTTTTGAAGATTTACATCATATTAAAAGATATGTTGAGGGCAATAAAATGCTCAGAGAAATTTCAGGTGCAATCAGTGAAGTACTTAATAACGAGCTTCAACAGGAAATCAACGAAGTGAGTATGTCAAAATATGGTATGCTTATTGCTACTGTTAGAAACTATTTTCCGATTACCGTGTACAGTGACGGTGCTGCTTATGAAAAGGACTTTTCTGCCGAGTTTAACGACCTCAGAATGAAAAGCAGAGGCTTTGTAAAACGCCGAGAAACCTCGTCTGCTCCTATTGTTATTGACGATGTTTTCAGAGTCTTTAACAGACACACAAGCTCTGTTGCCGAATGGTGCGGATTGACGACTCCAATTGAGAACTTTAAAAAAGTGTATAACTGGATAAATACTAATAGTCTTAACGGAACTACTTTGCATGAGGCTATAATGGATAAATACGGTAAGGCTGCAGAGCATTACATTGATAAACTCATGGGAGACCTGCAAAAATCGAAGGACACAATTGACAATAACTTGTTGACTCGCATGCAAGGCAACTATATGGGTGCAGCACTTCTGCTGAATCCCGGAGCAATGATAAAACAGTTTGCCGCATTTCCTACAGCCAATGCTTATTTTGGTACAAAAAATGTTGCACTAGCTTCAGCAGGCGGAATGTGGCGGGTTGACCTTGAAAAATATGCCGAATACACTCCATATTTGTGGTACAGAGCAGAGGGTAACGGAACAGTAGTCGGTGAGCTCAGCAGAGAAGCCGGTGTTGTTGGCGGCACAAAAAGCAAAATGGACATTATGGGCAAGGTTGATAGATATGTTGTTGGTTGCCTGCTTAAAGCGGCAGAGTTACATGTTGAACAAACAACAAAGCTAAAGAAAGGTAGTGATGCGTTTTACAAGGAAGTTGTAAAACGATTTGAAAAATGTGTTGATGAAACTCAGCCTAATAATATGGTAACATCAAAGCCGCAATTCATTAGAAATAATTACTTGAAAATTCTTTCGATGAATGCTTTTCGCTCCCAAACAATGGCAATCGGCAACACTATCATAGATTCTTATATGGAATACCGTACAAGAAGCAATGACTATAAATTGTCAAAATCTGCTGAAAATAAGAGTGCAAAAAAAGTGGCAATGAAAAAATTCGCAAAATCGCTTATAGGGACGACAGAATCAGCTTTGCTTATAGGCGGTTTAACCACATTAGTTAATATGCTCCTGTGGCATAAGTGGGACGATGAAAGAGATGACAAGGGAAATGTGACAGCTGAAAACATTTTCAAAAGTGTTCTTGATTACAGCATGGAGTCATTTGCCGGCACTTTTACTTTCGGCGATACAGTATATAGTGCCATTGCCCATATGATTGACAACGATAGACCGTTTTATGGGCTGGACTCTATGAGCCTTGAAAATGTTAATAATTTCATTGAAAACATTTCAAAGGGCAATTATATCTCTGCTGCGACCTTGTTAGGTGATTGTTTTGGCTTGCCGGCAAGCAATATTAAGAGAATGGCCCTCAGCTTAACCTCATACTTTACCGACCTGACAAAAGGCAGAGGCGAGATTATATCCGATAATAAAGGAAATATTAACACAACTGTGCTTGTGCCGTTGATGATTAACGCTACAATTGACGGAGATGCCGACAAAGCTCAATATTACGAGCAACTGTATGTCAACGCAATAATGGATACAAAGGGTAAAACCGAAAAAGAGGCTCGTGATATGCTTGAGCAGAAAGTCATAAAAGCATTATCAAAGAATAATGATGACATTGAAAAGGCGGCAGTAGCAAGAGCTAACGGTGACCTTAACACTTATGAAAGCCTCATTAACAAGGTCTCTTCCTATGGATTCGGCAAGGATGATGTGATTAAGGCCTCTGACAAGGTTATAAGTAATATTATTGCTAATATGAAAAAAGAGGGCATAACAGACGAAGATGCCGCAAAATCTGACCTTGTGGACAACCAAGGCTTTACGGAGCAGGGGGCAGAGTATGTCTTGAAAAAGATGGCATCATCGACAGATGATGAAAAGTCAGAAGAAAGTATTTTTGACTCTACCGGTAACGATGACACTCTAATGTATAAGTACACTGACGCTTTTGAATATTTGAAGAACGGCGATACTGTGAACTATGAAAAGGTTGAAAAATACCTTATGGAGCATAAAGATAAAACCAAGAATCAAATGAAAAAGCTGATGCAGAGTGCAAGCCGAACTGATCCGATGTTTGAGCAGTACATTGCGGCGAGTAAGAGCAATGATGCCGATACAACGCACACCTTGTACAGACAGCTAATGAATATCTACGGTTCTGAAAGCCATTTTAAATCTGCTCTCAGAAAATATCAGGATAAAATCAAAAAGCAAAAAAGTAAATAAACAAATTGAGGGCAGCGGAAACGCTGTCCTTTTTGTGTGGGTTTTAACTTTTTTGAGCCGGTAGAAAACTATATAATGTAATTAACGATAGGGGGCGGCATTATGAATACTTTAAAATTTGAGGTATATAAAAATACCCTGAAACGCAGAGATGGATTTAATCCGGTTCTCGGTGAAAAGAAATACACTAAAATCAAATGCTACTTTATGGAATCCGACTGGGACAACTGCGCTCTTGTTACGGCAAACTTTATGAGCGAAAAAGATAATATCGTTAAAAGTACAGTGAGCCTTACAGCTGATGACAAAACCGCAGTGTTTGACATACCGTCAGAGCTTGAGGGGGATAAAGTCTATTTTAGCCTGACCGGTAGTTATGCAGATAGCAATGGCAATACAGTAACACTCAATACCAACCTTGTCGGAATTAACAGGCAGAAAGGTATGTTGCCGAGTGAAACCGTAGGCTTTGGATTGTATGAAAAAATACTCAGTCTTTACAATAAGACCTCAAAACTTGTTGAACAGTTAAAAAACTATGTTACACCTGAAATGTTCGGCGCTAAGGGGGATGGAGTAACAGACGATACGGCCGCACTGCAGCAAATGTTTAGTCAAGCTGGGATAAATAATCAAGCAATTAAACTTGGCAACAGTAAAACATATTTAATTAGTAACACGCTTAGATATGATGTTAGCAGGTCAAATTTTGACGGAAATTTTGCAACAATTAAAGTATCTGATAATTGTAAAAAACGGGATGAAACATATTACGGTTCTGAACCAAAAGTGACAGGTTCGTGGAGTTTGAACTCGGTCATTACAGTTAATATAAAATCAGGTAATGATGCTAAATACAATATCGGCTCGTTCAAGAAGCTAATAATAGATTGCAACAACGGACTCGCAAAACACGGTCTTAAAATTGAAAATGAAGGTAAAACAAATTACGCTCATATTATGGTAAGAAATCCTGCGCTGTACGGAATCAGAAGTTATGGCGGAAATGAAGCTACTTTCAGTTTCATTAACGGTACAAGAAGTGGCATAAGTGAGGCTGCCAAAGACATAATAACAAGCGGTTACGTAAAGGGTGACGAAAGACTTTTTTCAACGATGTTATTCCTCGGCTGTGCTGACACCTATGTGACAGACTCTATTTCGGTAGACTTTGAATGCGGCTTTTTAACGGGTGGAGCGGACAATCATTTTAACAAGTGTCACGCGTGGTGTGCATATAACACAAACATTATGAGTCATTCCACTTCTTTTACGGTTTGGGGCGGTGTTGCCACTTATAGTCAATGCATGATAGACTCTACCAAATATGGGTTTAAATTTTTTAATGCCGGCAGAGCGTTAATTAATAACTGTCTTAACGGATATAATCAAGTTTATAAAGATAATTTAGAAACTTTTGGTATTCCATACCTTACGTACTTTGCAACTGCCTCAGATACGCCCAATTATAAGTCAACAAATAGAGGAACAGGAACTAAAATAACCAACAATGAATGGAAAGCAGATGTTATTGGTTGCAATTTTGACAATTTAGGTCAAGATGGAGACGGTTATATTAGTGTGGATTTTTTGCCCATAAATATGAAAAATGTTCATGTGCGCGCTTTAGATACCGTTTTTGACACGATAACAGGAAACGCAAAACTTAATCCATACTCGACACAGTCCGACTTTGTTAAATCGGCAACATGTAGGTACCTTAAAGTAGGTAATGTATGTGCGGCTCATATTTGTTTAAGTATGAATGCATCTACTTTAGGAAAACATAAGTCACTGCATCTTATTGATTTACCCTTCAATAACACAAAAGAGCGAATAATAACAATAGGTATTTGCTCAACAGGGGACTTGTTTAAGGGTTTGATAGGTGAGGGAAAAAATTGGTTTTCCATCACTTTATTAGCGGATAAAGATTTTATTTTTTCTGATGGTGATGAATTAAATTTTGATTTTGTGTTTTAGGTGATGTAAATGTGGGATTGGATTATACAATATTGGGTGCAGGCTCTTTTCGGTATTATACTCGGCGCTATCGTTGCAATAATAAAAACCGAGTGGACCAAAATCAGGGCAATTGGCAAAGGTACACAGTCATTGCTCAGGGCGGAGCTTATCCGCTCGGGCGAAAAATACATAAAAAGAGGGTGGATTGAGGTCTATGCAAAGGATGCATATGACAAGTGCTATCAGTCATATCATCACCTCGGGCAAAACGGCACAATGGACGATATGCACGAGAAGGTCATGGACTTACCGACTAACCCTATAAGAAAGGATGAAAATAATGAATAAGCAGAAAATTAAGAAATGGGCGGTTGCGGCACTCATCAGAGCCGTCAAAACAATGGCACAGACTGCAGCGGCAACACTCTCAGTTGCGGTAGTAATGAGTGATGTAAACTGGGTAATGGTTGCAAGTTCAACACTCCTTGCGGGCATCCTCTCAATGCTGACAAGTGTCGGTGGCTTGCCAGAAGTTAAAGAAAGCGAGGAATAATTATGTCAAAAATTAATGATTATAACGAAGAATTCGATAAGTTGAGAAAAAACAGGGTTGAAATGGCACATTATAAATACGGACCCGCTAAAATAAATTTTGGTGATGGTCTGGTAAATGCTATGGAAACCATGAATAATTGTGTTGCAAAGTATAAAGAAACTGGTAACACAGAATATTTACTTGACGCCGCAAATTATTTAATGTTTGAATTTACATATCCAAAACATCCTAATGCTCACTTTAAAGCTACTGATTCTTGCGGATCTGCCGGTACAGTTGGACAGCCTTATAACCAAATGATGAATGAAATGTCAGACACTTTATATCACGTAAAAGGAGTGTATAAAGATGATTGATGGAATCATGCAGGGTAAGCACATGAAAAAAATATTCGAGATAAAAGGTATATTTTCTATATATGTCCTTGTAAAACAGCTTTACGAAAGAGGGGAACAGTAATGAAAACTTATATCGGAGTTAAAAAGATTGAAGCCGAGCCGATGACAAGAGGCGATTATAATACATACAGAGGCTGGCAGATACCTACAGACGAAAATCCGGCTGATGAAGGTTATCATGTTAAGCACGCTGACGGTCACGAGTCGTGGTCGCCCAAAGAAGATTTTGAAAACACATTTTTTGAAAAGGGAAAGAACCTTCTGAACGATACGGCGTTACTTATGAGTAGTGAGGATTACAAGGAAAGATTTATAGCTGAATATCAGCAATTGGTAATCCGTTATAAAAGGTTGAAGAAAATGCTTGATGCTTGGGATAAAGGAGAACTGAAATTTGCTCCGACTTGTCCACGCAGCGCATATAATATGCAGATTAAAGCAATGGCAGATTATATTGCTGTACTTGAAGCAAGAGCATTTATTGAACGTATAAAATTATTTGCAGAACAGAAAGCGAGTGATTAAAAATGAAAGTTACTGCTGTTGATGTAAGTTTCTGTCAGACGAATGTTGATTACAACAAGGTCAAGGCTGACGGTATAGACACGGTTATTATTCGTGCCGGCTTTGGTAGGGAAACTTATCAAAAAGATGTACAGTTCGAAGAGCACTACAGAAAAGCAAAAGCCGCAGGGCTGAAAGTCGGAGTATATTGGTTCAGCTATGCGTACAGCGTTGCCGAGGCGAAAAAGGAAGCAGGTGCTTGCCTTTATTGCTTAAACGCCCGAAAACTTGATTTACCGGTGTTTTGTGACCTTGAGCTTGGCTCTCAGACCAAACTCGGTAAAGATACCTTAACAGCAATGGCAGTAGCATTTTGCGAGTGCATCAAAGTTCATGGCTATTCAGCCGGAGTGTATGCGAGCGCAAGCTGGTTTACAAGTTTTCTTAACTATGAGAAATTAAAAAAGCAATATGCAATTTGGCTTGCTCAATGGGAAACAGACTCTCCGTGTCGGACTTGCGACATCTGGCAGAACTCCGACAGCGGTAAAATTAACGGTATCAGCGGAAATGTAGATACTGACATTATTTATAATACCGGCTACAAGGGTAGCTCATCGACAACAAGTGTCACAACTAACACACTGAAATACAGCGGTGTTAAAGCTGTACAGGCGTGGGTTGGAACAACAGTTGACGGAATCTACGGCTCTGACACGAAAAAACATTTGGTTATGAAGTTGCAGGAAGAACTTAACCGTCAGTTTAGAATGAACCTTGTTGTTGACGGAATTTACGGTGTGGGCACACACAATGCAATTGTTGTTATATCAAAAGGCTGCAGAGGAAATATTACCAAAGTTTTACAGGGATTGCTTATCTGCAATGGATATGATCCGAATGGTTTTGACGGCATCTATGGTAATGGTACAGAATTCGCAGTTAAATCATATCAGCATGCTCACGGCTTGACTGCCGACGGTATCGCAGGCGGTAACACATTCAGAAATTTGTGTGCTTAATCCAAATCCAACACGAAATCCAACACATTGAAAATAAAAGTCAGTATTTATCGCAATAATAAAGCAGATATAACGGGTTCGAATCCCGCCGGCTCAGCCATGAAACAGGCACTTGCAATTATGTAAGTGCCTGTTTCAATTATAGTTACCTGTCGAGGGTTATGCTATTGCGTTGTAACGATATACATAAAAAAGAATGCAAAAGATAAATTTTTTAAAAATACTCTTGACCTAAAGTTAGCTTGAGGTTATATAATATAGCTAAAGAGAGATATCTCTGATTTATATTTAAAATTTATATGATAAGGAGCTCTGATTACGATGTATATTGAAAAAATAAACGGACCGCAGGATGTTAAGAAACTCAGTATTGATGAACTTAACGCTCTTGCATCGGAGATGCGTGACGCTTTACTTCACCGTGCAAGTGTTCACGGCGGTCACTTCGGCCCGAATTTCGGTATTGTAGAGGCAACAATTGCCCTTCATTATGTATTTGATTCACCACAGGACAAGTTTGTGTTTGATGTTTCACACCAGTCATATCCGCATAAAATCCTCACAGGCAGAAAAGAGGCATATATTGCACAGGAGCATTACGATGATGTAACAGGATATACAAGCCCCATAGAGAGCGAACACGATATTTTTACTGTCGGTCATACATCAACCTCAGTCAGCCTTGCCTGCGGACTTGCAAGGGGCAGAGATGTAACAAACGGCAAGGGCAATGTTATTGCACTCATCGGTGACGGCTCAATCAGCGGCGGTGAGGCTCTTGAAGGTTTTAATGTTGCCGGTGAAATGGATTCAAACCTGATTATTATAGCAAATGATAACCAAATGTCAATTGCAGAAAATCACGGCGGACTTTATAAAAATCTCAAACTTCTTCGTGACACAGACGGCAAGGCTGAATGTAACCTTTTCAAGTCAATGGGGCTTGATTATGTATATGTCAAGGACGGCAACAATATTGAAGAGCTTATCAAGGCTTTTAAGTCTGTAAAAGACATTGATCATCCTGTTGTTGTTCATATTAACACTCTTAAAGGTAAAGGTTATAAGCCTGCTGAAACTGACAAAGAAAGCTGGCATTGGTGTATGCCGTTTGATATTGAAACAGGCAAAACTACTGTTAATTTCCCTGATGAGGAGGACTACAGCTCAATTACAACAGATTATCTTAGAAATAAGATGAAGTCTGACAAGTCAGTTGTGGCGATTACAGCCGGCACTCCCGCACTTTATGGCTTTACTCCTGATGAGAGAAAGGCATTCGGCAGACAGTTCCTTGATGTAGGTATCGCAGAACAGACAGCTGTTGCAATGGCGTCTGCTATCGCAAAGAATGGTGGCAAGCCCGTATTCAATGTTTACAGCTCATTCATTCAGAGAACCTACGATCAGCTTTCACAGGACTTGTGCATTGATTCAAACCCTGCAACAATCCTTGTTCAGACTGCGTCGGTAAACGGTATGACAGATGTTACACACCTCGGAATTTTTGATATTCCCATGATTTCAAACATTCCTAACCTTGTTTATATCGCTCCGACAACTAAGGAAGATTACCTTGCAGTCCTCGACTGGAGCATTGAGCAGACAGATTACCCTGTTGCAATTCGTGTTCCTGTTGCAGAACTTGTTTCAACAGGCAAGCCTTGCACAAAGGATTTTGCAGAACTTAATAAATATGAAGTTGCTCAGCAGGGCGGTAAGATTGCCGTAATCGCACTCGGTTCATTCTATGGAATGGGCGAACAGGCTGCAAAGCTTATTGAGGAAAAAACAGGCACAGCACCTACTCTTATCAATCCTTACTACATTACAGGCGTTGACACAGAACTTCTTGAAAGCCTCAAGAAAGGCCATGATGTCGTTGTAACACTTGAAGACGGTGTGCTTGACGGTGGTTTTGGTGAGAAGATTGCCCGTTTCTACGGTCCGTCAGATGTTAAGGTTATCAATTTCGGCCTTAAAAAGGAATTCCTTGACAGATATAATCCTGCCGATGTCCTTAAAGAAAACCGCCTCACACCCGAACAGATTGCAGAAGATGCAGTCGCTTTGATTTAAATAATTTAAAAATAACTATTCTAAACGAATTTTAGGAGTTGATATCAATGGTAAAACAGACAGCAGGAAGAGATAAACTCGGTGAGTTTGCACCGAAATTTGCAGAAATTAATGACGATGTGCTTTTCGGTGAAGTGTGGAGTAGGGAAGACAAACTTTCACTTCGTGACCGTTCACTTGTTACAGTTGTTGCACTTATGTCACAGGGACTTGTAGATTCTTCTTTTAAGTATCATCTTATGTCAGCCAAAAACAACGGCATTACAAAGGAAGAAATTGCAGAAATCATCACTCATTCCGCATTCTATGCAGGATGGCCAAAAGCTTGGGCAGCTTTCAATATGGCAAAAGAGGTTTGGACAGAAGAATAAAGAGCAGTTGCATATATATTTCTCTTGTGATACAATTAACTGTAGTTATTTTAAATCTTAATTTTCACAAAGGGAAATATTATGAGAAAGACTAAATTTATAATCACATTGTTAATGGCTGTTCTGATGACTTTTTCATCAGCCTTTTGCGTAAGTGTATCTGCGGCGTCTTCGCCCGATGAGGCGGTGATTTCGGGCAATTATGACGGCATTGAGCCTATTCCCACAGAAAAGCCAGAGGACAAGCCCGTAAAGCACGGCAAGGGCTTTTCAAGCGGAGATTACGCCTTGTTCTATACTCAGACAACATTCCTTGCACTTCTTGCAGGATACCTAATTATCTTCAAAGTAAAGGGTACAAAGACAAAAGAGAAAATGCACGGAAGAAAACTTGACCGAAAGTGAAGTGGAATATGAAAATAAGTGAAATATTTTTAACTGTTCTTTTTATTTTTTTGGCACTTTCGTCTTTACTGACCCAAATACCTGTTATAAGAAATTCGATTGTATTTTTTATTCTCTTGTTAGCACAGCTTTTGTTTGTATTTATATTTCATCACAACATAAAGAAAATGAAAATATACGGTACTGTTATTACTGCGCTTGCTGTATCCAACATTATCAACGGTATTATCGCATGGTGTTGGGCGTATCAATCAATTAACAGCATAAGCGTACCAATAAAACAGGGAACGGACATACTTGGAATTGTTATGGCAAAGGCATCATTTGGTATGTTTGCCTACCTTATTTCAGGGATTGCAATAGTTGTTTTTGCAGAATGTATTGTTTCGGTATTTATAAAATACCGAACAAAAAAGAAACAACAGCTTATTCACAACATCTAAAACAAAACGGATTGGCTCAATAAAAATGCCAATCCGTTTTATTATGTTGACACATTAAAACAGCCCGACCAATTACGGTCGGGCTGATAATTTATGCGCTTTCAGCACTTAATTCTTTAGCTTTTTTCAAAGCAGCATCTTTTTGCTTTTTCTTCTTGATTACCTTGAGTCGGCTGAATTCCTCACGATCCTTTTCGTCAAGTGCGTCGGAAATGAACTTAACTGTTTCCTCAAAACGGGGAATCATAATGTTCTTGAGAGCGTTTGCTCTCTTCTGAGTTTTCTTGATTGAATCGGCAAGGCGGTAAACGCTGTTCTCAATCTCGGCAAGCTCAACTGTAAGATTTTTAACTTCGGTAAATTTCGTATAAACCTTATCAATTGCCGAATTTGTTGTGCGCAGACCGTAGTGTAGGTAGTTATGGTCCTCTCGTTTCTCAATAGTGAGAATCGGAATTTCAACACCCATAACACTTCTTGAATCAAGCTTTAAGCCGTTCTCATAGGGAATAGCGTTAGAAATATCTTCACAAAAGCCGTTGGTAACATTTGCCGTTTGAAGTGCTGTGTAAGCCTCTGCATAAGCGTCATCAATTTTCTGTTGGATTGCGTTTGCATGGTCGATAAGCGTCATCATTTCCCTGATGAGAATGTTACGCTTTCTGTCCAACAGTTCATAGCCGTTTTTGGCGAGTGCAAGGGATTTCTTAGTATTCATAAGATTACCCTTGGTAGGTACTGTCTGTACTGCCATAAATGCTCACACTCCTTTCTTCAAACGATTATTTGTCACCCTTATAGTACTGATCAAGTAAAGCATCGTCAACACGGTCAAGTTCTGCTCTCGGCAATGTTGAAAGCAATTCCCAACCAAGGTCAAGACTCTGTTCAATGCTTCTGTTTTCATTAAAGCCCTGATTAACGAACTTTGATTCAAACAATCTGCCAAACTCAATGTACTTCTTATCAGTAGGGGAAAGCTCCTCTTCACCGATAACAGATGCAAGCGATCTTGCGTCAATTACCTTTGCATAAGAAGCGAAAAGCTGGTTTGCAAGAGGCTGGTGATCGGCTCTTGTATAACCCTCACCGATACCGTCCTTCATAAGACGGGAAAGGGAAGGAAGAACATTAACAGGCGGATACAGTCCCTGTCCCTGAAGTGAACGGTCAAGAACAATCTGTCCCTCTGTAATGTAACCTGTAAGGTCGGGGATAGGATGAGTAATATCGTCGTTAGGCATTGTCAAAATCGGAATCTGTGTAACAGAACCGTTGTGACCTTTAATCATACCTGCACGCTCATAAAGTGATGCAAGGTCAGAATAAAGATAGCCGGGGTAACCCTTTCTGCCCGGAATTTCACCTTTTGATGACGAGAACTCACGAAGAGCCTCGGCATAAGATGTCATATCGGTCATAATAACGAGAATGTGCATATCAAGCTCAAATGCAAGATATTCAGCAATTGTAAGAGCACATCTCGGTGTAAGAGTTCTTTCAATGATAGGATCGTTTGAAAGGTTCAGAAGCATTACAACTCTTGAAAGTACGCCGCTTTCTTCAAAGCTCTTCTTAAAGTATTCTGCAACATCTTTTTGAACACCCATTGCGGCAAATACAACACCGAAGTTAGAGCTGTTTGCACCGCTGATTTTAGCCTGTCTTACAATCTGAACGGCAAGGTCATTATGTTTCATACCTGAGCCGGAGAAGATAGGCAGCTTCTGACCTCTGATAAGAGTCATAAGTGTATCAATGGTTGAAATACCTGTGTTGATGTAGTTTTTAGGATAAACACGGGAAACAGGGTTGATAGGAGTACCGTTGATATTAGCCTTTTTAACAGGGAAAATATCTCCGAGTCCGTCAATAGGTTTGCCCGCACCGTCAAGTACACGGCCGATAATTTCAGGGGAAAGAGGCATCTCCATAGGATGACCTGTGAGTCTTGTTCTTGTGTTTTTAAGGCTGATTCTTCTTGTACCCTCAAAAACCTGAACAACTATTCTTTCGCCCTCAATCTGAACGACACGACCCTGACGCATTGTACCGTTATCAAGACGAATGTCAACAATTTCCTCGTTGGAAACGCCCTTAACACCGTCCATAACTATAAGAGAGCCGTTAATTTCTTTAACGCCTACATAATCTATAATCATTATTGCGTTCCCTCCTTATTAAGAAATTGCAGCAAGCTTTTCGTCAATTTCCTTAATGTAATCGTCAAACATTTCAGGCTTGCTGTTAGGAATATCATACTTCATCTTTGTAAGCTTATCAAACAGACCAAGGTTAAGAATCTTGGAAAGCGGAATATTCTGAGCAACTATATCCTTAGCTTTGGCATGAAGATGAAGAATGGTTTTCATCATAAGCTTTTGCTTTTCAAGCGGAACATAAGTATCATCTGCATGGAAAGCGTTCTGTTGTAAGAAACCGACACGAATTACTCTTGCTGTTTCAATTACAAGCTTCTGGTCATCGGGGAGTACATCCGAACCGATAAGCTTTACGATTTCCATAAGTGAACTTTCTTCCTGTAAAAGTGCGCTTATTCTGTTTCTGTATTCAATAAAATCCTCACCGAGATTTTCCCTGAACCACGGATCAAGGTCATTAAAATACTCGCTGTAGCTGTCCATCCAGTTAATGGCAGGATAATGTCTTGAATAAGCAAGAGCCTTATCAAGAGCCCAGAAACATCTTGTAAAACGCTTTGTGTTCTGTGTTACAGGCTCAGAGAAGTCTGAACCCTGCGGAGAAACCGCACCGATAAGCGTTACAGAACCTTCGCCGCCGCTGAGAACCTCAGCACGACCGCCACGCTCATAGAACTCGGCAAGTCTTGAAGGAAGGTACGCAGGGAAACCTTCTTCGGCAGGCATTTCTTCAAGTCGGCCTGAAATCTCACGGAGAGCCTCAGCCCAACGGGATGTTGAGTCAGCCATCATGGCAACATGATAACCCATATCTCTGTAATATTCGCCAAGAGTAATACCTGTGTAAATTGAAGCTTCACGAGCCGCAACAGGCATATTTGATGTGTTGGCGATAAGTACGGTTCTGTCGGTCATAGGACGCTGTGACTTTGGGTCAATAAGCTCTGAGAATTCCTCAAGAACCTGGCTCATCTCGTTACCACGCTCACCGCAACCGACATAGATGATGATATCGGCGTCGCACCACTTTGCAAGCTGGTGCTGAGTCATTGTTTTACCTGTACCGAAACCGCCCGGAATAGCTGCTGTACCGCCCTTTGCAATAGGGAAGAGAGTATCAATAACTCTCTGACCCGTGATAAGCGGAACAGATGATGTAAGTCTTTCCTTAACAGGACGGGAAGTTCTGATTGGCCACTGCTGACAAAGGGTAAGGTTGTGCTCAACGCCTTCGTCATCCTTGATTACAACAACTGTATCAAAGAGCTTGTAGTCGCCGTTGGGATTAACCTTTACAACTTCACCCGAAAGCTCAGGCGGAACCATAAGTCTGTGTTCAATGATAGGAGTTTCGGGAAGAGTAGCGTAAATTTGACCGCCCTCAAGCTTGTCACCGACTTTAACCTTCATTGTAACATTCCACAGCTTCTTGTCATCAAGAGCAGAAACCGAAGAACCACGGTTAATGAACGCACCTGCTTCTTCTTCAATAGCCTTCAGCGGTCTTTCGATACCGTCAAAGATGTTATCAATAATACCGGGGCCGAGAAGAACATTCATAGGAGCACCGGTACCCTCAACGGGATCGCCCGGTTTAAGTCCTGTTGTTTCCTCATAAACCTGAATAGTTGTGATGTCGTCTGTAATACCGATGATTTCACCGACAAGCTTTTGCTTGCCTACATGAACCATTTCCATCATCTCAAAGCTGTCGGTATTTTTTACGGTAACAACAGGTCCGTTTATTCCATATATAACATTGTTGTTTTCCATATTATTACCATCTCTTTCAAAAGAAATTAACAGTCAGCAAGATTAAAGCACACTCAGTCCGGAATTTTCAATAAACCATTCTTTCTGTGCATAGAGCTTGCTGTCAAGAGTTTCATCGGCAACAATATTCATTGCCTTGCAAAAGCCTTTGATTCCGCCGATTTTAATTGATTTGTCGGCAACAACCTCGGTGCTTCCTGCAAAAACTGCCTTGATTTTGTCTGAGTTCTTCATATCTCTTTCGTTGACATAAACAACACAGTCGTTGTCTGCAAAAAGCTTAGCAACTTCCTTTGCACTTTTTACAAGGCTGTTTGAGTAATCTGATGTTTTTGTGTATTCAACAAGCTTTTCTTCAGCCTTTTTAAATACGCTTTCAGTCATTTCAGCTCTCTCGAGAAACAGTTTTTTCTGACCTTCCTGAATTTTCTTTGCAAGAATACCAGTCTGTCTGTTTCTTGATTCTTCAAGTTTGTCCTTGATATATTTTTCGCTGTCATGTCTGCCTTTTTCGGTTGCCTCTTTCAGCTTTTCTTCTTTAAGCTGAGCAACCTCTGTCTGCATGGCACTTCTTTGTTCATCAGCATATTTTTTAATGGCTTTCAGAAAGTTATCTGTTTTGTTTTTGGAGTTTTCCATTAAAAATAACCTCCCTGAATAAATTCAGATATGTGATAATTACAGCTTTACGCCGATTGCGTCCTGAACATATTTTGTAATACTGTCCTTGGTTCTTCCGTTACCGTGACGGTCGGGAATTTCGACAATAAGCGGCTGTTTGCGGTTAAGCTTGAGGTCATAAATAAGGTCGGGACAGAGCGAAACAAGTGTTTCCGTAATAAGAATAACTGCAATATCATCCCTGTTCACAGCCTTTTCAAGCTCACTGCGTACCTCATCTTCCTGATGAACAACTACGCCTTCAATACCTGCAAATCTCATACCCATTTTGGTATCGACATTATCACTTATAAGAAAAAATTTCATAATAATCAATCCTTAACGAAACTTAAATCGCTTAAATTATCTTGCAAAGATAAGAAGAATTGAAACGAGCATACCGTAAATAGCGATACCTTCACCAAGTACAACGAAGATGATTGCTTTACCGAATGCCTTAGGATCTTCACTTGTAGCACCGATAGCGGCAGGAGCAGCGTTACCAACGGCAATACCGCCGCCGATACATGAAAGACCTGTTGCAAGAGCGGCACCGATATATGCAAGACCGTCAGCCATGCCCGATGTAGCTGCAGCGGCATCACCTGTAGCAGCACTTGCTACGATAGGGCATACCATGCAGAATGCAAATACAGCAGCGAATGAGCAAATCTGAGTAAGAACTGTTTTCTTTCTGTTCTTTCCATGCTCAAAAGCCTTTACTGCAAGAATTGCAGATGCACAAAGGAATACTACCGGAACAGCTAACATAATTAAATTGAATAACATAATAATACCTCCAAAAAATTATCAATCAATATTTAATTTAACAGGTTCGTAAGGTCTGCCTTCACCGGAATAGAAACGGCTGAACATCTCGTAATATTCAAGTCTTAACACCTGAATTGCAACAAGAAGCGCCTCAAGAACCATTACAAAAACATTACCAAAAACAACTACGGGCCAGTATGCTACTGCGGGAGCTGTTTGGGCAAGTACGAAAACAACCGTCATCATACCTGCGTGTACAAGAACGAATGCACCGACTCTTAAAAAGCTTACCGTGTTTGTAACATACTCAAGCAAAAATTCGATTGACTCGATAGCATGCTCAAGAATATATCCGCCCCAGCTTTCGGGCTGCCAGTCTTTTTCACCGGCAATAAGAAGTCCGAGAGGCTCACCGAAAAAGATGAGCAGATAGGGGAGAACGATAAGGCAAAGAATGTATGCAAGGGAAAATACCTGCAGACCCAATACGAGCTGTCCTGCAACACCGAAAATAATTGAACAGTAGAATACAAGACCTGCACAACCGCTTGATCCGAACAAGGCTCTTCCCACATCTCCCTGTTTGAAGGAACTATAAATATTAAGTCCCATAGCAACCACAACAAGCGAAATACCTATTGCAACAGCCGCAAGAAGAATCATTACAATTGAGCCTGATGACATTACTTCAATCGGTTTTTCATCAAGTCCGAAGAGTGCCTTGTAAAGAGGATCGAGCACATGCTCAAATCCGAACACACTTCCGAACACACAGCCGAATATCGCAGAAGAAATTCCGCACGGCACAAGAATCTTACCGATTTTCATTTTCCTGAGTTTCCACATAAGCGCACCGACAATTGATACACAAATGCCCTGACCGAGGTCAGCAAACATTATGCCGAATATAATGACATAAGTGATAGCGATAAAGAGTGACGGATCAATTTCGTTATATTTTGGAACACCGTACATCTCTGTGTAAAATTCAAACGGTTTTGCAAGGAAACAGTTTTTGAGTTTGACAGGCGGTGATTTTGCAATCTCCGTCTTGCCGTCTGAAAAATCTACATTGACGCTGGCAATTTTTTTGAGTCTGCGTCTGAGAGACTTAGCGTCCTCTGTAGGAACCCAACCTACAATGATAAAGCTTTTGCTGTATTGCAATGCTTTTGTGCGGATTTTGGCATAAAGATTAAGCTCTTCAAGCTTAGAAAGATATTTACAGATTCTAACCTCATACTTGTCAACATAATCGTCAACTCGCTTCTGAGCTTCTTTAAGCTTTTCCTCAAGGTGGGGGATAAGACTCTCAAGTTTTTTCAGATGAATTCTCGGTGTGTCATTAACTCCGAGAACATCGCATTTTTCAAAATATAATCCCGAAAAGATTCTGTCAATTTCCTCGGTTTTGTCAATCGGAGCAAAATAAACGCCCCAATAATGTGATTTATCCTCGGAACAGACAATAAAATCCACATAAGGATTATCTTTATAGGCTGAAAGCTTTTCAAAGCTTTCCTTAGGCAATCTGCCAAAGCGTGAACTGATATACTTTAAGGTTAAAAGCTTTTCAATTTCAACCCCAAGTCCGACAAAGTGTGTTGTTTCAACAAGATTTTCCTTTGCCTGCATCAACTGCTCTTCAACAAACAGCCTGTCATCTGCAAGAACTTCAATGTCGCTGTTTATCTGATTTGTAAACAGCTCAATTTCTTTAAAGGTCGGATTAAAGTCACTTACATCAACAAGATTAAACTTGCGTTTTGTAAGGCTTAATGTTGCTTTAAGAGTGTTAAGAGGTTCAGCATAGATGTTTTTTGATTGCAGATGTGTAAAATCCTTTGTGTTGCTGTAGAAAGATGAAACATCATCGGGATGGAACACACCTGATTCACCAAGTACCGATATTACATTATCAATATCCCTTGTAAGTCCGATAATGCTTACGGCCTGCATGGTTGAAACAGCCAAATTATAATCACCTCTTCTTGACAGTCAAATAATCATTTAATGAGCAATGACTGTGTAATTTTATTGTCAAGTTCATATCTTGTGCCCTCAATCAGAGTGACAATATTCATCAGCTCTGTTTCGGCAACAAAAACATATGAAATCATTACAACCGAAGGGTTGTTGGAAAAGTGCATATTTTTCCTTGCAAGCCTGTATTTTACTCTCGGTGAAATATCGCTTGCATAAACATATCCGATTTTATCAATCAATCTTCCGTTATGCGTATTCTGCATAATTGAGAATATCTCGCCCGAAGATTCCGCCTTACACATCATGTCAATGGTCTTTTCGCTGAGATTTGTGTAATTAAGCAAGAGGTTTGCTTTGATATCATCGGGAGAAAGCTTATAATACTTTTTCAATCTCAGAATTCTCGAGAAAATATTATAATCGTTAATCGTAAAGAAAAAATTGATAAGCTCGTGCTTTTCCTGTCCTTTTGTTGTAGCTTTAATCAGTTTTGTCAGTTTTCCGAACACCAAGTTATACAGCTTGTTCTCAATGTCCGATATTGGAAGTCGATTTTTCTCATCAGGAGAAAATTGCTTGAGAATATCGTAGAATTGGGAGGACTGTGTGGCGTTCAGAAACTCTTCATAATTTTTTGCGTTGGCAAGCTTGTTAACATCTATTTCCGTATGCTTTGAAATATACCCCGGGAATTGATAGATGAACTTGTCAGTCGAGTTTGAACTGAGCAGGATAAGGAATCTTATAATCTGCTCAACCTCTAATGTCGAGATAATGTACGATGACAAACCCGAGCTTACGCTCGAATCGTATCTGCACAAAGAGTCAAATTCATAGAAAAGGTTTTGCCTCAAAAGAGCCTCAAGCCGTCCTCTGTGAATTTCACGCTCACTGACATCCGTCAGAGCCTTGGAGTAATGCGTATTATTTTTAAGATACGACATAATCTCTCCGACGCTCTGGCATGCAAGCAAACTCTGGTAATCCTTTTCGGTAAGTCTGTTGCCGAACTTTGACCTTGCTTTTGTCAGAACTGCAAACGAAGTTTTTGACATTATCCGCATACACCTCCTTGTAAACAGTAAATGGGATGTTACTGTGCAACTGTTCTTTTGACGATTTCGTCAACCCACTTGTCACAGTTGAGTTTAAAATCAGAGTCAAGCTTGATATGCACTGAATTGTGCTTGCCCTGAATTTCCTCCCATTGCTGTTCGGCTTTCTTTGTTTCCTGAATGTCGTTGCGTTTCACAACCTCTTCAGCTTTTGCCATGAAGTCGTCATAAATCTTCTTCGTTTCGGCTTCAATAGTTTTGGAAAGTTCCTCTTTTTCTTCAAGAGTATCCTTTTCCATGGCTTTGGCTTCGTTGTCGGCATCAACGATTTTTTTAATCATATTCTCCATAAAACCACCCCCGTGAAAAATCAGTTTTTAAGCGCCTGAAGCGGAGCCGGAATTCTTCCGCCACGCTTAATAAATGCCTCCGGTGAACCTTTCCTTACAGGCATAACGGGACCTCTGCCGAGCAGTCCGCCGAAATTAAGTTCTTCGCCTGCACTTTTTCCGATAGCCGGAATAAGTCTTACCGCAGTTGTTTTGGTATTTACCATACCAATTGCAGCCTCATCTGCAATAATTGCAGAGATAACCTCGGGAGTTATGTCACCGGGTACTACAATCATGTCAAGACCAACCGAACATACGGCTGTCATTGATTCAAGTTTTGTAATATCAAGGTAACCTTCAGTAGCGGCATGAATCATACCTGCATCCTCGGAAACGGGGATGAAAGCACCGCTCAGACCGCCGACATGGGAAGAAGCCATAACGCCGCCCTTTTTAACAGCGTCATTAAGAAGTGCAAGTGCAGCGGTTGTACCGTGGCATCCGCACACTTCAAGTCCCATCTCCTCAAGAATATATGCAACACTGTCACCGACAGCAGGTGTCGGGGCAAGTGAAAGGTCAACAATACCAAAGGGAACACAAAGTCGCTTGCTTGCTTCTCTTGCAACAAGCTGTCCCATACGGGTGATTTTGAATGCAGTTTTCTTAACCATATCTGCAATTTCCGTGATGTCTTTTCCGGCACCGTCTTTTGCAAGAGCGGCTCTTACAACGCCGGGACCCGATACACCGACATTGATAACAGTATCGGCTTCACCGACACCGTGGAAAGCACCCGCCATAAACGGGTTGTCTTCGGGAGCGTTACAGAATACAACGAGCTTTGCAGCACCGATGCAGTTTCTGTCGGCTGTAACTTCTGCAGCCTGCTTAACGACCTTACCCATCATCTTAACAGCATCCATATTGATGCCGGCTTTTGTAGAACCGATATTTACGGATGAACAAACGAAATCGGTTTCGCTCAAGGCCTGTGGAATACTCTCAATAAGAGCGTAGTCACCGCTTGCAAAACCCTTCTGAACAAGAGCGGAATAACCGCCGATGAAGTTTACGCCGAGTTCCTTTGCGGCTTTGTCAAGAGTGTGGGCAAACTTGACAACATTCTTGCTCTGGCACGGAGCGGCTACCATACCGATAGGGGTAACTGAAATTCTTTTATGTATAATCGGAATACCAAATTCCTTCTGGATGTCTTCACCTGTTTTAACAAGGTCTTTTGCATTTCGACAAATTTTGTCATAAACCTTTGTGCAAGCCTTATCAATGTCCTCGTCAATGCAGTCAAGCAATGAAATACCCATTGTAATTGTTCTTACATCAAGGTTTTCATTGTCTATCATATTTATGGTTTCAAGTATATCTCTTGTTTCTAACATATTATGTATATCCTTTCAATTCGGTAGCACTGATCAAATTCTGTGCATGCTGTTAAAGATGTCCTCGTGCATAACATGAACCTTTGTATTTGTTGATTCTCCGACTGCTTTGAGGTTTGTACGGAGCTGCTCAAATCCGATGTTGGATTTGTCAATTTCAACAAGCATAATCATAGCAAACATATCCTGAAGAACACTCTGTGTTACTTCCACGATATTAACATCAGCCTTTGAACAGGCCTCTGAAACTTTTGCAAGGATTCCAACGCTGTCTTTACCGATTACTGTGATAACTGCCTTCATTTTTTACCTCCTGTTTATGCAGATTTTCGTTGGAATTCTGCATAAAACTGCTTTTCTTTATTTGTGCATATTATATAACTAATTTTTAATAAAGTAAAGTGCAATATTGAAAAAAATTTTTTCATATGTTATCATCTTTTTTGTGAGGTGTTTTACTAATGAAAATATGTGATATTCATACCCATTCAAGCAACTCTTTCGATGCTGCAAATACAGTTGAAGAAATGTGCAACAGTGCCTGTAACAAGGGACTTTTTGCACTTGCAATCACCGACCACTGCGAAGCTCCCGAGATTTTGCTCGGCTCTGAAAGTGAGTACGGAGATTTCAGCAAATTAATTCCAAAATCGAATTATGAAACTTCGATTTTGCAAGATAGATACAAGGGTAAAATCAAAATACTGAGAGGTATTGAACTCGGTGAGCCGATGCACAATGACGAATGTACAAAAAAAGCACTTTGTTTTGGAGATTTTGACATAATAATCGCATCCGTGCATAACCTGAGAAACAGACCGGATTTTTATTATATGGACTTCAAAAAAGAAGATGCACATATAATTCTCGATATGTACTTTGATGAACTTCTCGAAACCGCCTCTTTTGACAGCTTTTGTACTCTTGCACACCTTACATATCCGTTGAGATATATTAAGCGTGACACGGGCGTTATTCCGAGTCTTTCACCGTACAGAGATAAGATTGACCTTATCTACGAAAAACTTATTAAAAAGGATAAGGCTCTTGAAATTAATGTTTCGGGACTGTTCAAGGGACTTGGTGAAACTCTCCCTGCATTTGATGAAATTAAACGCTATCACGACCTTGGAGGCAAGTACATAACCCTCGGAAGTGACGCACATAATATAAATGATGTCGGCAGAGATATTGAAAAGGGGATAGAGCTTGCTTTTAAAGCCGGATTCAAATCATACTATATATATGAAAACTGTTGCCCTTATGAAATAACAATTGAATAACAAAGAATTAAAATAGTTCTTAAAAGCAAAAAGAGGATTTCGCACTGATATGATGTGAAATCCTCCTTGTTTTTTTGAATCCAATATTTAACTGTAGCACAGTATACTGCACTTATCTGAAAATTGCAATACCTTTTTACAAAGTTTTTGCAAGATTTTTTATGTAATCCTTCAATAAATCTTTTGTTTCAGGGTGTTCAAGCCCAATTTCTATCTGAGCCTGCAAGATTCCGAATTTATTGCCCATATCGTATCTCTTGCCCTCAAACTCAACGGCTGTCATTCCTTTTGTTATTGCAATCTCTCTCATTGCGTCTGTAAGCTGAATTTCTCCGCCGATTCCGGGCTTTGTATTTTCGAGAATTTCAAAAATTTCAGCCGGGAGCACGCATCTGTCAAGAATCGAATAAAGTGAAAGAACTTCTTCGGGAGTCTGCGGCTTTTCCTTCATGTCCGTACAGGCAAAAACATTGTCGTGCATATGTTCAACTTTGAGCGAACCGTACTTGTGAATGTCTTTGGCGTCAACCTTTTTTACGCCTACAACTCCTTCACCGTATTCACCGTAATGATCGATGAGCTGTTTGATTGCAGGAACCTTGCCTGTAATAACGCCGTCACCGTACATAACTGCAAAAGGTTCATTGCCTACAAAAGATTTTGCTTTGAGAACGGCATGTCCAAGGCCTTTCATTTCCTTCTGTCTGATAAAAGAAATGTTTGCAAGGTTTGAAATATTTCTGACTGTTTCAAGAAATTCTGTTTTGCCGCTCTTTTCAAGCAGACTTTCAAGTTCGGGAGAAGCGTCAAAATGATCCTCCATAAGTCCTTTGCCACGGTTTGTGATGATGAGAATATCTGTAATTCCTGCCGCAACAGCCTCCTCAACTATGAACTGAATAGTTGGCTTGTCAACGATAGGATACATTTCTTTCGGCATATTTTTTGTTGCGGGAAGAACTCTTGTACCGAGTCCCGCCGCTGGGATAACCGCCTTTGTTATACGCATAATATTCCTTCTTTCTCATTAAACTTTTTACTTATTATGTTTCTATACATCTATTATGGTGTTTCTGTCGTTTACATTAAGAACATCGGCAGATAATTGACAACAAGGAAAGCAAAAGCTACAGAAATAGCAATCGGGAGATTTACTCCGCCTTTTGTTTCGAGTGCCTCATTCAAAAGCTCTTTATTTGTTGTACTTTTTATATTTTTAATTTTCTTAACAGAGTGATTGTAGTAACATTTATTTGCAATTAAACCGCTGATAACCATTACTATAAGTGAAACCGCATTTGCAAGCAGAGGAGAGAGAAACAGTAAAAACTCAGTCGGCGAAAGTCCGAAAGAATTACTAATCGAAAGCACCTGTCCGGATTGCTGAGCCTGTACTATGCCTGTGTAGATAGATTTCCATGCCGGAAGCGATGAAATATAAGCAGAACCTACCATTGAACCGAGTACGAGAGCTGAGAACAATACGCCTAAGCCGTACATTTTTCGGTACAGAAAATATATTCCCGATAAAATAAATGCGGAAAAATTGAATCTGCTCTTTTTAAACTTATTAATAAAGCTGAAAATCCTCAGATAATAAGGGGTGTTTTTACCAATGAATTTTGCGGCTTCACCTGCAGTGATATCGTCAACAAGCGGTTCGTCGCTCTTCATTCCTGCCATAGGATCAAAAGCGGCAGCCATTTGCGGATTTGCCTGACCAAAAGGAACACCGAACGGCGGCATACCCTGATTCTGATTGAAATTCGGGTTTGGCTGACCGTTATTCTGATTCTGCTGAAAGTTCGGATTGTTTTTGTCATCACCGTAAAGCGGTGCGCCGCAGCTGCAGCAATAGAACATTTCTTTTGGATTTTCCGCTCCGCAGCGCTTGCAAAGAACTACACCGTCTTTAGCGTCCTGCTCTGCCTGTTGTTCGGCCTCTTCAAGCTGTTCTTTTTCAAAAGAAAAATCAGCACCGTGTTTGCCTGCAAAATGACAATGACCTTCTTTTTCATAACATTTTCTGTGATGCGGTGCTCCGCATTCAGGGCAGACTACGATATCGTCACCCTTTTTGAACTGTTTGTCACATACCGGACATTTGTATTCTGTAAATTCCATTATAAACCTCCAAAGAATACACGATACAGTGTACCTTTACACTTTAATTATAACAAATAGTATTGACAAATGCAACTTGTTTTTGTGTATAAGTTTACTTATGAATAAAATAGCTGTTTTTCTTTACTTTTGTGGATGTTTTTGCTATAATATTAAATTGTGAAAGAATAAACTATATTCAGAAAGGTACATGTTTATGGTACAGTTTGAGGAATTACTTTTAAAGCTTCAGGCTCTCAAGCCTGAAATAGACGATTTGTCCGATGCACTCGGTATGAAGGGTATGCTCTCGGAGATTCAACAGCTTGAACTCAAGGCAACCGAGCCGGGATTTTGGGACGATGTGGAAAAATCACAAAAGGTTTTACAGCGTACGGGTTCTTTAAAGGGCAAGGTTGAGGCTTACGAAGGTCTTGTTGCCAAATACGAGGATACTCACGCTTTGATTGAACTTGCAAATGAGGAAGAGGACGAATCTCTTCTTGAAGAGGCAGAAAACGAAGTTGAGGCTGTCAAGGAAAATCTTGAAAAACAGCGTTTGCAGACTTTGCTCACAGGCGAATATGATAAAAATAACGCAATTCTTACATTTCACGCAGGTTCGGGCGGAACAGAGGCTCAGGACTGGGCTGAAATGCTTTACAGAATGTACACCCGTTGGGCAGAGGCTCACGGCTTTAAGGTTAAAGAAGTTGACTACCTTGACGGCGATGAGGCAGGACTTAAAAGTGCCGTGCTTCTTGTTGAAGGTGAAAATGCTTACGGCTACTTAAAGAGCGAGGCAGGCGTTCACCGTCTTGTTCGTGTATCTCCGTTTGACTCGGCAGGCAGAAGACACACAAGCTTCTCATCTCTTGAGGTTATGCCGGAAATTGCAAAAGATACAGAGGTTCACATTCCGCCCGAAGATATCAAAATGGATGTTTACCGTGCCAGCGGTGCAGGCGGTCAGAAGGTCAACAAGACTTCATCTGCTGTTCGTCTTACTCATATTCCTACAGGTATCGTTGTTGCCAGTCAGGTTGAGCGCAGTCAATATCAGAACCGTGATGTTGCTATGAATATGCTTATTTCAAAGCTCGTTGAAATCAAAGAGCGTGAGCATCTTGAAAAGATTGAGGACATCAAGGGCGTTCAAAAGGAAATTACCTGGGGTTCACAGATCCGAAGCTATGTATTTATGCCGTATACAATGGTAAAAGACCACAGAACAGGCTTTGAAACAGGTAACATTCAGGCTGTTATGGACGGCGATCTTGACGGCTTTATAAACGCATATTTAAAGTGTGCAAGTCTTGGCACACTTCAGAAATAAATTTCATATTATACGGAAAGGCTATGAATTAGTATGAAGTATTTAGTAATGCTCTGTGACGGTATGGCTGATGAGCCAAACGCACAGCTTGATAATTCAACTCCTATGGCAAAGGCTGTTAAGCCTTGTATGGATTACCTTGCCTCAAAGGGCGAGGTCGGAATGGTTAAAACCGTTGCCGAAGGACTCAAACCCGGCAGCGATGTTGCAAACCTTTCGGTTCTCGGTTATGAGCCTGCTGTTTATTACAGCGGTCGCTCTCCGCTTGAGGCGGCAAGTATCGGTATTGACCTTAAAGACACCGATGTAACATTAAGATGTAACCTTGTAACTCTGTCCGATGAAGAAAACTACGAGGACAAGTCTATGGTTGACTATTGTGCAGGCGACATTTCAACAGAAGAAGCAAGAGAGCTTATCAATTATGTTGAGGAAAAGCTTGGCAACGATATTTTTAAGTTCTATTCGGGTGTTGCATACCGTCATTGTCTTGTATGGAAAAACGGCAATCCTCATCCGGGCGAACTCACACCTCCTCACGATATCTCAGGTCGTGTAATTAAAGAATATATTCCAAAGGGTGACGATACTGCCGCTCTCTATGATTTGATGAAGAAAAGCTATGATTTGCTCAAAGATCATCCTGTAAACAAGGCAAGAGTTGAAAAAGGACTTCGTCCTGCCAATTCAATTTGGCTTTGGGGCGAGGGTACAAAACCCGCTCTTGACAGCTTCTTCGGCAAGTTCGGCAAAAAGGGCAGTATGATTTCTGCTGTTGACCTTCTCAAAGGTATCGCAATTTGTGCCGGTATGAAAAGCGTTGATGTTGAAGGTGCAACAGGCTATATTGACACAAACTTTGACGGAAAGTGCAAAGCCGCCATTGATGAATTTAAAAACGGTGCGGACTTTGTATATATCCATGTTGAAGCTCCCGATGAATGCGGTCACAGAGGAGAGATTGAGAATAAAGTAAAGGCTATTGAACTCATTGATGAGCATATTCTCAAGCCTGTAACCGATTTTCTCAGAACATTTGATGATTTTGCCGTTCTCGTATGTCCAGATCATCCCACACCTCTTTCTATCCGCACACACACTTCAAATCCTGTTCCTTATCTTATCTATGACAGCAAAAACGAAGTTGACAGCGGCGTAAGCAAGTTCTGTGAAGAAGAGGCTAAAAAGACAGGCAACTATATTGAAAAAGGTTTCACAATGATGGATTACTTCCTTTCTAAATAATTTTTTGCTCTGTACTACATAATAAACCAAAAAAATAACATCCTTGCAGATATAATGAAATTAAAAATCTGTAAGGATGTTTTTATGTTGTGTTTGTTCATTATCATAACAATAATGACTGTGATTACTTTGTTTGTAATTGCGTTTTCTTATGCAGTAAAATTCCTTATCGGAATAATAATTAAACTTATACGCAAAAACGATTTAGATAAGTTTTAATGCTTCAACAAGAGCCTTTGAAAGCTGATCGGGGCAGGATGTGCCTCTGCCACGGCAGTCAATGCCTTTTAATTTGTCAACAGCGTCTTTTGCGTCCATACCTTTAACAAGCATACAAATGCCCTGAGTGTTGCCTGAACAGCCGCCCACAAACTCACAGCTTGTGATTTTACCGTTGTCATCAAGTTCAAGATTAATCTGTCTGGAGCAAACTCCCGTAGGAAAATATGAATATTTCATTGTAATACCTCTTTTCATAATTTGAAATCATATTATCACAGAAACAGAAAAAAATCCAGATAATTTTATTTTTTTGTTTTTAAAATTGAAAATCTATGTTATAATTTAAATACAGATTGCACTTTGTTACAAACTTTGCTCCCTGTTATGAAAGCAGAGCGTTGTTCTGATTAAAATCCAAGTGCAGATGTTCCACAGCTCTAATAGAATGGAACTATTATAAATAATATTGTAACAGACATTTACAAAAAGCAAATCACAGAAAGTAGGATATAATGTCAATTAATATAGATTTGGGAGCATGGAACTCAATTTTTGCAGTTCCCTCCAAAGTAGTCGATGAAGGATTAAAATTTTCTGACGGCGTAAAGCTTAAAGTCCTTTTGTTTGTCCTTCGTAATGCCGGTCGTTCCGTTGACGACACTGAAATTTCAAAGGCAACAGGTGTCAATGTAACCGATATTCCCGAGGCGCTTGACTATTGGGTAAGTATGGGTGTGTTTAATCGAATTGAAAATACCTTTACTCCCGTAAAAAATAACGAGGAATTTGTTTCTGCACCGCAGACTTCCGCTCAAACGGAACAGACACCGCAACCTGTTCAGACTGTTTTACAGCCACAACAGACAGTGCCACAGCCTGTTCAAGCGGTTCAAGAGCCTGTAAAACAGGAAACAGAACAGTCACCAAAGGAAAACGCAGAAGAACCGCAAAAACATTTTACGGCTACAAGACCGCAAAAGCCTGATTTTGTATTTACGGCACAAAGACTTGCAGTTGATGAAGAATTAAAAATGCTTGTTGAAGAAACGCAGACAACACTCGGAAAAGTTCTTTCAAATTCCGATATCGCAACTCTGCTTATGCTCAAGGACACCTGCGGACTTCCGCTTGATGTTATCTTTATGCTTATACATTATTGTGCAAGCATTGATAAGGGCAATATCAGAACGATTGAAAATATCGGTATTCAATGGGCAAATGACGGTGTTTATTCGCTTGAGGCGGCTGATAACAAGATTAAGCAGATTCAAAAAACAACGGCAAACTTTTCAATTGTTTCAAAAGCATTCGGACTTAAAAATGTCGGTTCTCCTACAAAAAAACAGCTTGAATACGGTGACAAGTGGGTAAGCGAGTGGAAGTTTTCGCCCGAAATGCTCAGAGAGGCGTATGAAAGATGCGTTGATACAAAGGGAACAATGAATCTTCGCTACATTGACGGAATCTTAAAGCGTTGGAATGCAAGCAATCTGCACACGCTTGACGAACTTCATAAGTATGAAAAATCAGCGTCAAAACCGTCGCAGAAACAGTCATCATCTTATGATATTAATGAACTAGACAAATTTAATTCACTTGATAATTTTTAATTAAGAGGTTGGTATGGGATACAGCAATAGTGTTTATAAGGCTGCTTCGGACACATTACATGAACGCAGACTTAACGCCGAAAAGGCAGCGGAAAGAAGAAAAGAAGAGGTTTATAAAAAATTTCCCCGTGTGAAAGAACTTGAAAAACAGATTTCCGTGGGCGGAATCAAAACAGCCCGAGCAGTTCTTGCGGGCGGAGATGTGAAGGACGCCGTTTCAAAGCTTCGTGATCAGAATCTTGCAATGCAGGCAGAGGTCAGGAAAATCCTTACAGATAACGGCTATCCCGAAAATTATTTTGAGCCCGATTATTTTTGTAAAAAGTGTGAAGACAAGGGTTACTATGATATTAACGGCAAAACTGTCAGATGTTCATGCATGAAGTCTGCTCTCATAGCCTGTGCATGTGCCGAGCTTAACAGAAACGCTCCGCTGTCACTTTCTACATTTGAAAGCTTTAATCTTGAATATTATGACAAGACTGTTGATCCGAAGCTTAAGGTATCTCCTTACGACCATATGAGCAGAGTTTTAAGATATTGTCAGAATTATGCAGATAACTTTAACTCGCATTCGGAAAGTATACTTATGAAAGGCGCAACCGGACTCGGCAAAACTCATTTGTCGCTTGCAATTGCAAACGAGGCAATAAAGAGGGGTTACGGTGTGATTTATGCGTCTGCTCCGCAACTTGTTTCAAAGCTTGAAAAAATATATTTTTCAAACAAGGAAGATGATTCAACATTCGATATGCTTGTTGAATGCGACCTTCTTATTATAGATGACCTCGGAACGGAATTTCATTCTCAGTTTTCCGTATCACAGCTTTACAACATTTTTAACTCAAGGATGTTGTCAAACAAGCCCGTAATTATAAATACAAATCTGACGATAAGAGATTTGCAGGAGAATTATACTGACAGATTTGTTTCAAGAATCTGCGGAAATGCCCGTCAGCTTGATTTTTTGGGCAGAGATATAAGGATCAGACGAAAATAATTTTAAAATATTTTCGTCAAAAATCCTGTTGCTGTCGGCTGTTTTGAAGGTCTGAAAACTTTTTTGAAAAAATTTAAAAAAAAGTATTGACTTTTTGAACGATATGTCTTATAATTCATATCGTTGCAAGTTCGGTAGCAATTACATCTTGTGGAATAGTGTAACGGTAGCACGACAGACTCTGACTCTGTTTGTTGGGGTTCGAATCCCTATTCCACAGCCACAGCCCCGAAGTTATTCGGGGCTCTTTTATTTCGAGGTGTAGCGCAGTTTGGTAGCGCACATCGTTCGGGACGATGGGGTCGCAAGTTCGAATCTTGTCACCTCGACCAGTTTGGCGCCGTACTTTTTTAAGTTCGGCGCATTTTCTTTTTTAAAAATTTGGAGGTAATTTTATGAAAAAAGTAATTTCGATTGCAGTTGCTCTTGTTCTTTGCCTTTCGATATTTGCGGGTTGCGGCGCAAAGGAAGTTAATCTTGCTGATCTTATGGATAAGATGAATTCCGAGTACAGCGTAGATGCAACAAAGTATGAAACAAAGGATGATATGTACAAATATTACATTATCAATGCCGACGATATCAAGCAGTTTGCCGCTGAGGTCGGTAAGTCTGATACAGACAGCAAAAACACAGAGGTAGTTCTTGTTGAGGCAACTGATTCGGATGCCGCTTCAAGAGTTGAAACTGCTCTTACAAACCGCTATAATTCAATCTTCCAGCAGAACGCTTCCTATTCAGCTGAAGAGCTTGATATGGTGAAAAATTGTAAGGTTACAAAAGACGGTAACTTTGTTACAATGATTATCGGCGAAAAGGCATCAGATATGCTTACAATGTTTAATGACAGCATTAAATAATTCATTTAAAATTTACTGAGGGCGAACATCGTTCGCCCCTTTCTTTTGCAATATTTTAAGGCAGGTTAAAAATGGTACAGACTGAGATTCAAAAAAACTTTTCACATATGAATGATATGCAGAAACAGGCTGTTTTCTGCACAGAAGGACCTTTGCTCATACTTGCAGGTGCCGGTTCGGGCAAAACAACTGTTCTTGTTAACAGAATAGCCTACATTTTGCAGTGTGAGCTTTGTAAACCATGGCAGATACTTGCCATTACTTTTACAAATAAAGCCGCAGGAGAGCTTAAAGAACGAATCTGTGCGGCAGTTCCCGAGGGCGGTGCCGACATCTGGGCGGCTACCTTTCATTCAACCTGTGCAAGAATCCTTCGCAGATATGGCGACAGAATCGGTTATACAAGTCATTTTACGGTTTACGGGACTGACGATCAGAAAAAACTCGTCAAGGATATTTTAAAGCAACTCAATATAGCCGAAAAGACTTTGCCTGTAAAATCAATTCTCTCCGAAATTTCAAAGGCTAAGGATAAAATGCTTACTCCCGAAGAAATGCGTAAGGAGGCTGAATTTGACAGCAGAAAAGCACAGATTGCAAAGGTTTATGAAATCTATCAGACAAAGCTTAAAACAGCAGACGCAATGGATTTTGACGATATGCTTTGCAATACCGTAAAGCTTTTTGAAACAGCACCCGATATACTTGACTATTACAGAAATCAGTTCAAGTACATCATGGTCGATGAGTATCAGGATACTAACAAGGTGCAGTATAAGTTTGTAAGCCTGCTTGCAAGCAAATACGGAAACATCTGTGTTGTCGGTGATGATGACCAGAGTATCTACAAATTCCGTGGTGCTACAATCGAAAATATTCTTTCTTTTGAAAATACATTTAAAAACGCAAAGATGATTCGCCTTGAACAGAATTACAGAAGTACACAGAATATCCTCAATGCCGCTAACGAGGTCATCTCAAATAACACAATGCGTAAGGGTAAAACTTTGTGGACCGAAAACGGTCAGGGCGAGAAAATTAAGGTACATACAGCCGAGAATGAGCGTGACGAGGCTAATTTCATTGCTCAGACTATTCTTGACGGTGTTGCCGACGGAAGAAAATATTCCGACTATGCAATTCTTTACAGAATGAATGCCCAGTCAAACGCAATTGAGCAGGCTTTGTCACGAAGCGGTGTTCCGCACCGTGTAATCGGCGGTCACAGATTCTATGACCGTGAAGAAATTCGTGATATGGTTGCATACCTTCAGGTTATAAATAATCCTCATGATGATGTCAGACTTTCAAGAATTATCAATGTTCCTAAAAGGGGAATAGGTGCGACAACCGTTTCCCATGCCGCAGACATTGCCGCAGGACTCGGCGAAAGCATTTACGATGTAATCAAGGAGGCGGAAAACTATCCGCAGCTTTCCCGCGCCTCTGCAAAGCTCAAAGCTTTTGTTGCACTTATTGACGGACTTATTGAAGCCGAGCAGAGCGGAGAATATTCTCTTGCAGAATTATATAACCTTGTGATTGAACACACATCATACGAACAGTATCTTAAAACCGAAAAGGACAACCCTGAAGTTCGTATTGAAAACATCGAAGAACTTTCTTCAAATATCGTCAAGTTTGAAGAGGACTACGGCGATGAGGCAGACCTCTCTGCATTTCTTGAAGAAATTTCTCTCCAGACCGATATTGATAACTACGATGCAGATGCAGATACCTGCGTAATGATGACATTACATTCGGCAAAGGGACTTGAATTTCCTGTTGTATTCATCGCAGGCATGGAAGAAGGAATGTTTCCGTCCGTTGCAACAATGATGAATCCCGATGAACTCAACGAGGAAAGGCGACTTGCTTATGTCGGAATTACAAGAGCAAAGGAAATTCTCTATTTCACAAAAACAAATTCGAGAATGCTGTTCGGATCAACAAGCTATAATAAGGGCTCAAGATTCTTAAACGAAATTCCAGATAATCTTCTTGAATACAGCGGCGGAAGAAAGCAGATGTTCACACAGGCGACTTCCGGGTTTGCATCGGGAACAGGTGAAAAAGTTTCCGTCGGTAAATCATCGGGAAGCTCGTATTCACCGAATAAATCATTTGGATTTACAAAACCTCCTGTTAAGAGCGGTGCTGTATTCAATGTAGGAGATTGTGTTCAGCACAAGGTGTTCGGCAAGGGTATGGTAATGAAAGCCGAGAAAATGGGCAATGATACTATGCTTGAAATCGCCTTTGATAAAGCCGGCACAAAAACTCTTATGGCGAACTATTGCAGTAATATGAAAAAAATCTGAGGTGATTAAAGTGCTTATATCATCAAAAAAGGTTCTGTGTCTTGCAATTTCTGCGTTGACAGCTTTTTCTGTGTGCCTTACAGGTTGCGGAAAAGACACGCAGTCTTCTGTATCTGCTACCGAGAAAACAACTGCCGTGGCTGCCTCACAGCCTGTAACAAAGGCGGCAACCTCCGATGAGCAGACACAAGAACCTACATGGAACTATTCCGAACTCAAAAGAAAATCTTCCGATATTTCCGAAAATCTTGACGCAATAATAACCGATAACAAATTCAGGGGAACGGTTTATGTCAAAATCGGAAATGCTCTTGAGTATATCGGTACTAACGGATTTTCCGACAAGGACAGGCACACAAAGAATTCTACGGACACATGCTTTAGAATTGCTTCGCTCACAAAGCAGTTTACTGCTGTTGCTGTTATGCAGCTTGTTGAGGAGGGAAAGCTTTCACTTGATGATACAATCGACAAATATTTTCCGTCATATAAATACGGCAAAAAAATCACCGTTAAAAACCTGCTTACAATGACAGCGGGCATAAAGGATTACATCAACAAAGACGGTGATACCAATACTTATGCATACAACGAATCTCAGCTTGAATATAAGGTTTCAGCCGAAAAATCCGCAAAGAAAAATAAAAAAGCCGTAATGGACTGGATACTTGATCAGGAACTTAATTTTGAACCCGATGAGAAGTATATGTACTCAAACAGTGCTTATTTTCTTCTCGGTGATATCATCGAACAGGTCAGCAAAACCTCGTACGAAAAATATATTAAAGAGAATATTCTTAAACCGTCGGGAATGATGAACACGGGCTTTGAGGGCACAGATAAGCTCGCTGTCGGATATCAGGATATTTACGATAATGCGTGGACATTGTATCCCGGAGTAGGATATTCTGCAACTGGTTTAATTTCCAATGTTCCCGATTTACTCAAATGGGTTGACGCTCTTTGTACAAACAAGCTCATTTCGGAAAAATCTTTTAAAGAAATGACAACACCGTACAAGGGTAACTACGGTTACGGCTTTGTTGTGTCAAAAGACAGCAATATGATTTCTCACACAGGAAAAATTGACAAGTATAATGCCGCTCTCGCTTTTACAAAAGACGAAAATCAAATTTATATAGCACTTTCAAATTATTCAAACAGCAGTCCGATTAATCTGTTTAATAACATTCAGAAAACACTTGCCCCGTTTTACGGTTAATTTTCGGCTGTTAATCACCAAAAATCAAAACCTCCATAAAATGTATTGTTACAGTGCATTAATTGAACTGTCAATACTTTTACGGAGGTTATTTTTATGTCAGATGTACCTTTCTGTTCCTCGGAAAATGCATGCACCGAAGGCGGCGAGCAAACTAACGGTTGTGAACCTGTTTGTATCAATGTTTCACGAATCTATGACAGTTGCGGAGCAAAAGATTGCCTTTCAAATCTTCCTGTTATGTTTACCGAAGCAAACCAGAAAATTATTGATGGGGCTTGTTCCGTAAAGATAAGTAATGTGCGCATAATTACATCTACGGTAGAGGTTGAGCCTGTTGCATTCCATCGTGGCTTTTATTCGGTTGATATGATGTACTATTTTGCCGTCACCGTTGAAGCCTATACAGCCGCAGGTGCGATTCCCGAAACTGTCACAGGTCTTGCAATGTACGGCAAAAGGGTTGTGCTTTACGGCGGTGAAGGCTGCGTAAAGTCATTCTCCAGCGACAAAGATGTTGTTTGCGATACATCAGATTCGGATTGTCCGTGCAAATATCCCTATTGCCTGCCGAGAGCAACGGTTCAAATTTCAAATCCAATGGCATTGTCTGCAAATCTACAGGATTACAATAATGCGAATCCGATAACTGTTTGCAGAACATTTCCGAATTGCGTTATTGATTACCTTGACGGAGAACCTGCACAGCCTGAAACACAGCGAGTGCTTGTTACAATCGGTATTTTTACGATTACAAGGCTTGAAAGAGATGTACAGATTATGATTCCGTCCTATGATTTTTGTGTTCCCCGCAAGGAATGTCCGTCAGCGCCCGATGATCCGTGCGAAGTTTTCAGTAAAATTGATTTTCCAACAGACTCATTCTTTCCGCCGAACGCAAAACACCGTGGCGACCGTGACTCTTCTCATACATCTTCTTTTAAATGCGGTTGTGAAAACTGATTATACAGAAAAACGGGGCTGATTTCAGTCCCGTTTTGTTATGCTATTTTGAAATTGTTTCATAAAGTAATTTTATTCCGCTTTCAATTTTTACATCTTTTATTCCTGAGAAGCTTAACACAATCATATTTTCGGCTTTGTTGAACTGCATAGTTTTAATTAATGCGTCGTCAATTTTTTTTATAACAGAATCGTCAATCGTTTTATCCTTAAAAATCAGCGAAACATAAAGCGAAGTTTCGTTAAACACAATTTTAACAGAGGTTCCGAAATATTTCTTTATGTTTGAAAGCATAAGGTTGCTTTTTTCAAGATAAATTCTTCTTGCTTTTCTCAGATGAACATCAAGCTTACCGTTATTAATATACTTTGCAAGGGCAATTTGTTCTGTTTTTGACGCTGTCTGATTTGTGTATTTTTTAATTTTGTTGTATTCATCGGTGAGTTTTTGCGGAAGAACCATATAACTGATTCTGACAGAGGGAAGAAGTATCTTTGAAAAAGAGCCGAGATAAACCGTGTTTTCGGTATCATAATTCTGTACGCACGGCATAGGGTGCGTACTGTATCGAAGCTCACCGTTGTAATCGTCCTCAATAATCAAAACATTATTTTCTTTTGCCCATTTGATTATCTCAAGTCTGCGTGTAACAGGCATTGTAATGTTGCTGTTTACGGTAAAATTAGGATTTATAAGAATTATATCGGGATTGATTTCTTCAAGTGAATCAATACAGGCTCCGTATTTATCACATCTGAAATATTTGATGTCATAACCGTGACTGTTGAACACATATTCACTCTGAATGTAGCTGTAATCCGCAAGTGCGATTTTCTTATTATTGCCGAGAAGTGAACAGAGTATGTGCAAAAGCGTCTGAGTACCTGCTCCGACGATAATATTTTCGTATGAGGTGTTTACACTCCGTGTGCCGAGGCTGTATTTTTGCAGAGCATTTCTCAGAATTTCTTCACCCTGTTCTTCACCGTAGGACGTGAGCAGATAGTTTTGATTTAAAACTTCTTTAACATATTTTTTCCATTCGTTTATGTTGATTATACCGTCATCAATGCTTTTACTGCTGAAATCATATTCATAGTATCTTTTTGTTTTGTTGGTATTTGAAGACATTTTATCGCTTTTTGACGGTGTACCGCTGAACTGTGCCTCAACATAATATCCGCTTCGTGGCCTGTTTGATATATATCCCTCTGCACACAACTGTTCATACGCTCCGTTGACAGTAGTTTTTGAAACATCAAGGTCGGTACTCAATCGCCTTATTGACGGAAGCTTTGTTCCTTTTTTCAGACTTCCCGTTTCAATTGATTTTCTGACCGACATATAAATCTGCCTGTAAAGCGGAGTTTTGTCTTTTTTATTGATAATTATAAAATCGTACAGCATAACATCACCTACCGTATTTTAACATTTTGAAAATATTATTGCAATATCAGTGTATTACGGTTGAAATTATTTCCGTTAAAATGTATAATTGTATGGTATGGCATAAAGTCACTGAAATGGCATAAAATACTAATTGCAGAGGGGATTTTACAATGAATGCTATGGCTGATAAATTTTTTGACAGTATAAAAGGGAAAAAAGTTACTTTTATCGGAATCGGTACAAGCAATCTTCCGCTTATAAAACTTTTTGTTGAAAAGGGTGCAAAAGTTACTGCTTGCGATAAGAAGGATTTTGAAGATTTGGGACAGAACGGTATTAAGGCTAAAGAGTACGGTGCAGAACTTTTACTCGGTGAAAATTATCTTTCCGAGATTGATGCCGATATCGTTTTCAGAAGTCCCGGCACACCTTTTTATAAGGATGAGCTTGTTGCGCTTCGTAACAAGGGCGTTGTTCTTACATCCGAAATGGAAGTTTTCTTCGACCTTTGCCCGTGCAGGATTATTGCTGTGACAGGCTCTGACGGCAAAACAACCACAACAACGATTATTTCGGAATTTTTAAAGGCGGCAGGTCTTAATGTACATCTCGGAGGTAATATCGGCAAGCCTCTTCTTCCTGAGATTGAAAGCGTAAATGACGATGACTGTGCAGTAGTTGAGCTTTCAAGTTTTCAGCTTATCTCTATGAGAAAGAGTCCGGATATTGCCGTGGTAACAAACCTTGCTCCCAACCATCTTGATATACACAAGGATATGCAGGAGTACATTGATTCAAAGAAAAATATCATTCTTCATCAGAATGCTTTTTCAAAGGCTGTTCTCAACCTTGATAATGAGATTACAAACGGCTTTTCCAACAGCATAAGAGGTCAGCTCGCAAAGTTCTCCGTAAAGGAAAATGTTTCAAACGGTGCTTTTCTTGACGGCGATACAATCTGCTATAATGACTACGGAAAAATTACCCGTATTATGAACATTCATGACATCAAAATTCCCGGTATGCATAATGTAGAAAATTATCTTGCCGCTATTTCGGCCGTATGGGGACTTGTTGATGCAGAAACAATGGTAGCCGTTGCAAAGACTTTTGGCGGTGTTGCTCACCGTGCAGAGTTTGTAAGAGAGGTTGACGGTGTTAAGTATTACAACGATTCAATTGCATCGAGTCCTACAAGAACCGCACTCGGCACACTTTCACTTTACAAGCAGAAAATTTGCATTATTGCAGGCGGATATGATAAGCATATTCCTTATGAGCCGCTCGGACCCGTAATCAACGATAAAGTAAAACTCCTTATTCTTCTCGGTGATACTGCTCCGAAAATTGAAAAAGCCGTTAAAGAGGCTTCAAACTATGATGCAGATGAAATTGAAATCGTCAATGTAACAAATATGGAAGAGGCTGTAGCTGTTGCCCGTGAGCGTTCAACAAAGGGAGATATTGTTTCGCTTTCACCCGCAAGTGCAAGCTTCGGACTTTACAAGAATTTTGAAGAAAGAGGTAATCACTTCAAGTCAATTGTCAACGCTTTGAAGTAAGATATACAATGAACACAAAAGAACTTATTTTTGGACTCTGTTGTGCAATGGGTGTGTCGGGCAGGGAAGAACCCGCTTTGTCTGTTGCCGAAAAGTTTTTATCGGACTACACGGATGACATAAAGATATCAAACGGCAGTCTTATGGCTGTTTGCGGTAACAAAAATTCAGATAAAACCATATTGCTTGACGCTCACATTGACCGCATAGGATTTATGGTTACCGAAATAAATGAAAACGGATTTGTAAAAGCTTCTCCGTGCGGAGGAATTGACGCAAGAACTCTTGCCGATACTCTGATTTGTCTGCAGAACAATCCTGATGTAACAGGTGTTGTATGCTGTATGCCTCCTCATCTTTCCGACGGAAAAGAGGACAAGGCTATGCCAACCGACAAAATCTGGGTTGATTTCGGTCTGCCGTATGATGAAGTTAGTAAACTCATTTCATTCGGTGATATGCTGACATTTGCCTCAAAGCCGGCAAATCTTTTGAACGGCAGAATTGTTGCGCCTTGCCTTGATAACAGATGCGGTGTTGCGTCACTTGTTAAGTGTGCAGAGTTATTGAAAGACAATGAAACAGATTATAAAGTAATTATCCTTTTAAGCTCTCAGGAAGAAACATTTGGCACAGGCGCTAAAACAGGGGCTTTTACAGTTGAAGCAGACGAGTCAATTGTTGTTGATGTAAGTTTTGCATCTCAGCCGGATGTTTCAGGGTTCTATTCTTCGGTTGAACTCGACAAAGGACCAATGATTTGCATTTCTTCAATTCTCAACAAAGAAATGAGCAAATCGCTTGAAAGCGTTGCAAAGAATAAAAATATACCGTATCAGCTTGAACCGATAGCAGGCAGAACAGGTACAAATGCAGACCATATTTCAATCAGCGGAAAAGGTGTAAAAACTGCTGTTGTATCAATCCCACAGCGATATATGCATACACAGAATGAAGTTATTTCTGTAGCTGATGTTGACAATACGGCAAAACTTATTGCCGAATACATTAAATGCGGAGGTGCTTTCAATGATTGACATAAAATTGCTTGAACAGCTTTGCCTTTGCAACGGTATTTCGGGTGATGAGGGGAATGTTCGCAATCTTATAATTAACGAGATTAAAGACTGTGCCGATGATATTAAAACGGATAATCTCGGCAACCTTATTGTGTTTAAAAAGGGAAAAAAGTCTGCAAAAAGCAAACTTATGGTGTCGGCACATATGGATGAAGTAGGTCTTATGGTAACGGATATAACATCTGACGGTTACCTTAAATTTGACGAGGTCGGAGGAATTGACAGAAGAGTTCTTCCCGGTAAGCGTGTATGTGTTGGCAGAAACGGTCTTAACGGTGTAATCGGTGTGAAACCGATTCATCTTACAAACGGTGATGAAAAAACTGCTGTTCCGAAAATGAATGATATGTACATTGATATCGGTGCAGAAAGCAGGGAAGATGCGCTTAAATATGTAAACTACGGTGACGGCATTAATTTTGAGGGCGACTTTAAGATTAACGGCAAAACTGTTGTTACAAAGGCACTTGACGACCGTTTCGGCTGCTATGTGCTTATTAATCTCATAAAATCCGAACCCGAATATGATATGTATTTTACATTTGTTGTTCAGGAAGAAGTGGGACTGCGTGGTGCAAGACCTGCGGCTTTTACGGTTAATCCTGATTTTGCTCTTGTTATCGAAAGCACAACTGCCGCTGATGTTGCAGAGGTTGATGCATCTCATCAGGTATGCAATTTGTCAAAAGGCGCAACGGTTACCGTAATGGATAGGGCGACAGTTTATGATAAAGAAATGATAAGTGCCGCTTTTGAACTTGCCGAAAAGAATAACATAGCTGTTCAGTATAAGAGAGCAGTTGCAGGCGGTAATGATTCGGGTGCAATTCATCAGAGCAGGGGCGGAGTGAGAACTCTTGCAGTATCACTTCCGTCAAGGTATATTCATGCTCCTTCAACTGCGGCAAACCTTGATGATTGCGAAAGCGTTTTAAAACTTGCAAAAGTATTGTCCGATTATATTGCGGGCGGAAATTTAGCGAAAGGAAAGACGGTCTGAATGATAGTAACCGCCAATGAAAATTATATAAATGTAATTATGAACCTGTCGGCGGAAGATCCGTTTGCTTGCAGAATAATTTCTCAGTACAACAGTTACGATTCATCGCTTGCTTTTGTTGACTACTGGACGATAATTGACGATAAAACAGATGAGTGTACAGGTGCAATTTCCCGATGCGGAACAAACTTCATTTTATTTCTCACAGATAAAACAAATCTTGAAGAAGTTTCGTCATTTATGCGTGTTGCGGGTGCTTCAAGTGCAATATGCAGCGGAGATTTTAACCTTAATTTATACGGCAGTAAATCCGTTTCGGGTGTTATTCTGAAAAAATCAGAACCGTTTGAAAATGTTGACGAAAGTATAAATTTTGATGTTCCCGATATTAAAGAGGTTTATAATCTCATCGTAAGCTGTGCCGATGAAAATTTTGTTCCGCCGCCGTTTGATGATTTTTATGTTGATGTGAATCACAAGCTTCGTCATAATGCGACGAGAATGTACGGAGTTTATGACGGTACAAAACTTGTTGCAATGGCTATGACCGTTGCCGAAAGCAGTAACGGTGCCGTGTTGGGTGCGGTATCGTGTCATCCCGACTACAGAAAGCACGGCTACGGTTCAACTGTTGTAAAGTACATATCCAACAGACTGATTGCCGAGAACAAGACCGTGTATCTTCACAGAGCCAAGAATGCAAATCAGTCGTTTTATAATAATCTCGGTTTTGAACAGTGCGGATCATGGCAGGAATATTATTTTGAAAGGTGATATATTTGAGTTTTTTTGATATAGATGAAAGAGTTATAAAAGCATCCGAAAAGGCAATGGAGCTTTGCAAGGACAAGCTTGCGGAGATTGACGATATTCAGGAATATAACCAGCAGAAGATGATAAAGGCTTTTCAGCTTGCAGATGTTCGTGAAAGTCACCTTTGGGGTTCTACAGGCTACGGATACGACGATGCAGGCAGAGAGGCTCTTGACAAGGTCTATGCCTATGTTTTTGATGCAGAAGACGCACTTGTCCGTCATAATTTCGTAAGCGGTACTCATGCCCTTACAGTTGCACTTTTCGGCGTTTTAAGACCTGGGGACACAATGCTTTCCGTAACAGGAATGCCGTATGATACAATCCGTTCTGCTATAGGCATTGAGGGTGACTATCCCGGTTCACTCAAGGACTTTTCAATAAAATTTGAAATGACCGAGCTTAATCCTGATGGCACACTTGACTATGACAAAATCGCAAGCGACATTGCAGAAAAAAAGCCTAAAATGGTTTACATACAGCGTTCAAGAGGCTACAGCACAAGACCTACGCTCACATGGAGAGAAATCAAAAAGCTTTGTGAAATTTCAAAAGCCAATTCGCCCGAAAGTATTATTATGCTCGATAACTGTTACGGTGAATTTATTGACAAGGTTGAACCGTTGTCGGTTGGTGTAGATATGATGGCAGGCTCTCTTATCAAGAATCCGGGTGGCGGTATTGCTCCTACAGGCGGATATATTGCAGGTAAGAAAGAACTTGTAGAGATGTGTGCCTACAGACTTACCACTCCCGGTACAGGCAAAGAAATCGGTGCTACTCTTAACGCAAACAGAGAACTTTTTATGGGTGCGTACCATGCTCCTCATGTTACGGGGGAAGCACTTAAAACTGCAGTATTTGCATCGGCACTTTTTGAAATTCTCGGTTATGAAACAAGTCCTAAGTACAATGATGCAAGAGGAGATATCATTCAGCTTATCATGCTCGGTAATGCAGAAAAGGTATGCCGCTTTTGCGAGGGTGTTCAGAGCGGTTCGGCTGTTGACAGTTTTGTATCTCCGATTCCGTCGGATATGCCGGGTTACGAAAGTCAGGTAGTTATGGCGGCAGGCGCATTTACTCTCGGTTCATCTATTGAACTTTCTGCAGACGCACCGTTGCGTGAACCGTATGCAGTATGGATGCAGGGAAGTCTTAACTTCCACAGCGGTAAGCTCGGTGTAATGCTTGCGGCAAGTAAGATTTTAAGAGATGAAAAATAATATAATCTAAGAGCTTATTTGTGGTTTTGATTATAACAGCAAATAAAAAATCCCGCTTTTGTAAGCGGGATTTTTGCTATGATTTTTTATTGCGTAAGTTTTTAAAAAAGTCGGTGAGAAGTTTTGAACACTCCTCCTGCATAATACCGCCGACTGATTCAGGCTTGAAATTGAACGGCATTTGAAACAGATTCGTAATTGTACCGCAAGCGCCGTTTTTTAAGTCGTAAGTACCAAAATATACCTTTGGAATATGAGCGTTGATTATTGCACCGGCACACATAGGGCAAGGCTCAAGTGTTACATAAATTTCACAGTTCCACAATCTCCAACCGCCAAGCTTTTGACAGGCATTGTAGATTGCGTCGGTTTCGGCATGAAGAAGAGCGTTCTTGCCTTGTTCACGGCGATTCCTTCCTGTGGCAACAATTTCATTATTTCTGACAATTACCGCACCAACGGGAACTTCGTTTTCCGCAGCGGCAATCTCAGCCTGTTCAATAGCCTTTTGCATATAGTATAAAATTTTATCCATTGTTAATTAATCCTAAATTTGTGATTGTAGTTATCAGAAAAAGTACAAGTGAAAGTATGATACCGGGATTCACAAGAAATGCAGTCATTTTCTCTTTTAAGCTAAGTTCACTTACAATTCCGTCTTTCTTATCAGACATTTTAAAAAAGTTCTTATCATTTTTGGCAAGTACGATATATGAAATGAAGCCTGCAATACAGAAGAAAATAATCAGGCTGTAACTGATTATTGTTGCCGCATAATCGGAAACAATGTTTGCATCTCTTAAAATGCTCATGGAAACAGCATATAGGTTATTAAGAAAATGGATTGCAATTGACGGAAGAATGGAATTGAATTTGCAATCGACATACGCAAAAATAAGTCCGAGAATAAACGCAAACGGAATTTGTGATATATTCTGATGCATTGCACCGAACAAAATTGCAGAGCCTATAACTGCTGTTGTGTCACCGAACTTTCTCAGAGAACCCATAACTATTCCTCTGAAAGCAAATTCTTCGGCAAAAGCAGGGACGATTGCTGTTGAAATTATGTTCAGAACAATACTCAAAACACTTGAATCTCCGCTTGTCAATCCCGAAGATGTGTTTTCAATTCCGAAAAGCGAGAAGTTGTCTGCGATAACACTCGTGGCAACATTTGCAATCATTGCACCTCCCATTCCGAGAAACAGAATGGGTATTATACTTTTTTGTTTTACATATTTTGTGCTGATAATATCATTTAAACTGTTTCTTGAAAGCTTTATATAAAAAAATGCAGGAACAACAACGGCAAATACGGAAATAAATATATCCATAAAGTAAGTCAGTATTGAATAATTGTCAGAATAAATATATTTTGCCGAACCAAAAGCCTTGAAAACTTCTATAACTATCATTGCGCTTACTGTCATTGTAAGGGAATACGCAAATACAAAAAAACCTAAACCACTTGATCTTTGCTTGAGATTATCATACTGGAACTCTTTTTTGAAATTGCGGTTATAATTAAGGTTATTGCCGTAAAACGGCATATTATTACCCGAAAACTGGTTATTTATCAAATTATCACATCCTCAAAGCTATTCTAACATAGAGGCATATTATTTTCAAGGATTAAAACATCCGTATAAAGTATTTGCATGATTAAAATGATGTAACCCGACAAAAAGTAACTTTAAAATACAGTATAATAAATTCACCCAAAATCGACGCCAAAGAAGAAAAACCGTTTGTATTTTCACACAAATTGATTCACCTCTATTTACAGCGTAGTAATTAAGACGAAAAATTTAAAAATACAACTTGATTTTTTCTGATTTGTATTGTATAATATGTCTTGCATTTGCCGGTGTGATGGAATTGGCAGACGTAGCGGACTCAAAATCCGCCGGTAGCGATACCGTACCGGTTCAAGTCCGGTCACCGGCACCAAAAGGACATTAACTCATAGAGTTAGTGTCCTTTTTAGTATATTTCGGAGGGCGATAATTATGGGCGGAATAAGCGTTATGCTTTTAATGGGAATGCTTTCGGCTATGTATGTGTTCTTTATAGCAGTAATTGCCGTGCTGATTATTTATTTTGCAGTAAGCTATGTTTTTGAGAGCATTGCGGCAATGGGTATGTGCAAGAACTTGTACTATAAGCACAGCGGTACAGCGTGGATTCCGTTTTATAATAAATATCTCCTCGGTAAAATTGCAGGGAATAAGGCTTTAGGCATAATAGAAGGTGTGCTGAACCTTTCAATCGCAACCGTTGCCGTTCTGTTTTTCTGCTTTGAACTGGAAATCGGTATCATCGGCTTGATTGCCCTGTTAGCTTGTGTCATTGCCTCATTTGTGATAGATGTGATTATTTCGGATAAAATATTCAAAAATCTTAACATCAGATATTCGGATGTTCTCACAGTAGTAAATGTTCTTACCTTCGGACTTTTTAGACCTATAATTCTTTTTATATTCAGAAATAAACAGAATACGGTCAGATTTTAATTTCAAAGGAGCAATACACGCCGTATTGTTCCTTTTCCTTTTGCAAAAATGCTCTGTTTAAGATTATTTTTGTTTCATAATTTTTCGATACAGGCAATTTTTTAAAAAATTCGTCAATTTTTTTATTTTTAATTCTCATACGGTTGCTTATTTTTGATTTATATATTATAATGTATCTTGTATTGTTTTTTAATTACGGCGCAAAGCCGCATCTTTATGGAGGATTTGATTATGGAAAAGAAAGAATTACTTTACGAAGGAAAAGCTAAAAAGGTATTTTCTACAGAAGATCCCGATCTCTGCATCGTTTCCTACAAGGATGACGCAACTGCATTCAACGGCGAGAAAAAGGGCACAATCGTTGGCAAGGGTGTTGTAAACAACCGTATGTCAAACTTTATGTTCAAGCTTCTCGAAAAGCATGGCATTGCAACAGACTTTGTTGAAGAGCTTAACGACAGAGATACAGTCCTCAAGAAGGTTGAAATTGTTCCTCTCGAGGTAATTTTAAGAAATAAAGCTGCCGGCAGTCTTTCAAAGCGTCTCGGTCTTCCCGAAGGCACACCGATGAAGACTCCTGTTCTTGAATTCTGCTATAAGAACGATGAACTCGGCGATCCTATGGTAAATGAATATCACATCCTCGCAGCAGGCTTTGCTACAAAGGAAGAAATCGACACAATCACAGAAATGGCTTTCAAGATTAATGAGATTATGATTGAATTCTTCAAGCAGTGCAAGGTTGATCTTATCGACTTCAAGATTGAGTTCGGCAGATATAAGGGCAAGATTCTCCTTGCTGACGAAATCTCTCCCGATACATGCCGTTTCTGGGATATGGATACTCAGGAAAAACTCGACAAAGACCGTTTCCGTCGTGACATGGGCGGTGTTGAAGAGGCTTATGCCGAAATGATGAAGCGTGTAGGTCTTGCATAATAACTACATTGTGAATTTTTGAATTAAGATATGTGAATTAAACTTTGGATAGTTATTTTGATTAATCGGATGGTGGCACCTTGGAATTTTCTTTCGATAATTTTGCAAAAGAAGGTCTGCACGAAGAGTGCGGAGTATTCGGCATATTCAGCGACGGCACAATTAACCCTGCATACGCTTGTTATAACGGCTTGCTTGCTCTCCAACACAGAGGACAGGAAAGCTGCGGCATCGCTGTATCTGACGAAGGTGTAATTGATTATCACAAAGATATGGGCCTTGTTACTGAGGTCTTTAACAACAAAATTCTTGATTCTCTCAACGGACAAATGGCGGTTTCGCATGTCCGTTACTCGACTGCAGGCGGTTCTGTGCTGGAAAATGCACAACCGCTTGTTATGCGTTATGTAAAGGGTACGCTTTCAATTGCCCATAATGGCAACCTTACCAATGCGCTTGAAATCCGCAGAAGTCTTGAACAGCGCGGCGCAATCTTTCAGACAACAATCGACAGCGAGGTTATCTGCTATGTAATTGCCCGTGAAAGACTTAAATGTCATTCTGTTGAAGATGCCGTTGCAAGAACAATGCAGGTAATTGAGGGAGCTTATTCGCTCCTTGTTATGAGCCCGAGAAAGCTTATTGCGGCTCGTGATCCTCACGGATTCAGACCGCTTTGTATGGGCAAGTACAACGATTCCTATGTTTTTGCAAGTGAAAGTGCGGCTCTTGATGCCTGCGGTGCAGAATTTGTCCGTGATGTTGAACCGGGCGAAATCGTAATTGTAGACCAAAACGGTGTCCGCAGTATGAAACCCGACTTTGGAGACAAGAAAAAGGCACTTTGCATTTTTGAGTATATTTACTTTGCCCGTTCAGACTCCTTTATTGACGGAGTAAGCGTTTATGAGGCAAGGAAGCAGGCAGGACGAATTCTTGCAAGGAAATACCCTGTTGAGGCTGATATGGTTGTCGGTGTTCCCGAATCGGGAATTGATGCCGCAATCGGTTACAGCGAAGAATCCGGAATTCCTTATGAAAAGGCTATTGTGAAGAACAGCTACATCGGCAGAACCTTCATAAAGCCAAGTCAGAAGGAACGAATGAAAAGCGTAAAAATTAAACTCAACCCGATTGCCGACAAAATCAAAGGCAAGAGAGTTGTTATTATTGATGACAGCATTGTGCGTGGTACAACTGTTGACCGAATTGTTACAATGCTCAAAGAGGCAGGCGCAAAAGAGGTACATATGCGTATCAGTTCACCTCCGTTTATGTGGCCGTGTTATTACGGTACAGACATTCCGTCAAGAGGAGAACTTATTGCCTGCAACCATACAATCGAAGAAATCACAAAGCTCAGCAAGGCTGATTCCCTCGGATATCTCCCTGTTGAGTCACTTCGTGAGATGATTCACAACGCTCCCGTAGGCTTTTGTGACGGTTGCTTTACGGGTAATTACCCCGCTCCTATCACAAAAGAAACCTTTAAGGGCAAGGAGCGTGGCGGAATGAACTTCGATGAAAACAATAAAAAGGACAACTAATTGAAAGGATGTAAATAATGGTAAAAGATACTTATGAATCACCCTTGTCAGCCCGTTATGCAAGCAAGGAAATGAAATACATTTTCTCGCCGGATAAAAAATTCAGAACATGGAGAAAACTCTGGATTGCTCTTGCAGAATCGGAAAAAGAACTCGGACTCCCTATTACACAGGAGCAGATTGATGAACTCAAGGCTCATGCTGATGATATCAACTATGAAGTTGCACAGGAAAGAGAGAAAATTGTTCGTCACGATGTAATGTCACATGTATATGCTTACGGTGTTCAGTGTCCGAACGCAAAGGGCATTATTCATCTCGGAGCAACCTCCTGCTATGTTGGTGATAACACAGATATCATCATTATGACAGAAGGACTCAAGCTTATCAGAAATAAGCTTATCACCGTTATCCGCAACCTTTCAAAGTTTGCCGATGAATACAAGGCTCTTCCAACCCTTGCATTCACTCATTTTCAGCCTGCACAGCCTACAACAGTAGGTAAGAGAGCGACTCTCTGGCTTCAGGAGCTCCTTATGGATCTTGAAGATGTTGAGTATCAGCTTTCAAAGGCTAAGCTTCTCGGCTCAAAGGGTACAACAGGTACACAGGCAAGTTTCCTTGAACTCTTTGACGGAGATCACGAAAAGTGCAAAATGCTTGACCGTAAGATTGCAGAAAAAATGGGCTACAAGGCTTGTTTCCCTGTATCAGGTCAGACATATTCAAGAAAGCTTGACTCACAGTTCCTCAATGTTCTTGCGGGAATTGCTCAGTCAGCCGCTAAATTCTCAAATGATATCAGACTTCTTCAGCACCTCAAAGAGGTTGAAGAGCCGTTTGAAAAGAATCAGATCGGTTCATCGGCTATGGCTTACAAGCGTAACCCAATGAGAAGTGAGCGCATAGGTTCACTTTCAAGATATGTTATGGTGGATGTTCTCAACGGTTACTTTACAACTGCCACACAGTGGTTTGAACGAACACTTGATGACTCAGCCAACAAGCGTCTCAGCATTCCGGAGGCATTCCTCGCAGTTGACGGTATCCTTTCACTTTATGCAAATGTTGCAGACGGTCTTGTCGTTTATCCAAAGGTAATTGAACAAAGACTCAGAAAAGAACTTCCGTTCATGGCAACAGAGAATATTATGATGGATGCAGTTAAAAAGCGTGGTGCTGACAGACAGCAGCTTCACGAGAAAATCCGTGAGCATTCAATGGCTGCGTCAAGAGTAGTCAAGGTTGAAGGCGGCGAAAATGATCTTCTCGAAAGAATTGCCGCAGATGAGGCATTCGGCGTTACTCTTGAAGAGCTTGAAAAGATTCTCAAGCCGGAAAACTACACAGGCAGAGCAAAAGAACAGACAGAGGACTTCCTCAACGAGTGCATCAAGCCTGTTCTTGAAAAGTACGCAGATGTTGAGTCTGACAAGCCTGAAATCAATGTTTAATTAGACTGATTTAATCGAACCTTTGGTTCAAGTATATATTTTATTTATAGCAGACCATGCGTCTGTAAAAAGGAGTTTTGTAAAATGGTAAAAGCAATTGTAGGTGCCAACTGGGGCGACGAGGGCAAGGGTAAAATTACCGATGTTCTCGCAAACGACAGCGACATCGTAATTCGTTTTCAAGGCGGTGCAAACGCAGGACATACAATTGTCAACGATTACGGAAAATTTGCTCTTCACCAGCTTCCTTCGGGTGTTTTCCATCAGAATATCACCAATATAATCGGCAACGGTGTTGCTTTCAGCGTTGAAAACTTCGTTAAGGAAATGGCTCACCTCAAAGATCGCGGAGTTCCCGAGCCAAACATTATTATTTCTGACAGAGCACAAATTGTTATGCCTTACCATGTAGCATTTGACTGCTATGAGGAAGAGCGTCTCGGCAAAAATTCTTTCGGTTCAACAAAGAGCGGTATCGCTCCGTTCTATTCTGACAAGTATTCAAAAATAGGTTTCCAGATCAATGAACTTTATGATGATCCCGATTCACTCAGAGAGAAAATCAGACACGCTCTTGAAATCAAGAATGCAACTCTGAAAAACCTCTACAACAAGCCCGCAATCACAGAACAGGAAGTTTTTGACAAGCTAATGGAATATAAGGAACTTCTTGCTCCTTATGTCGGTGACGCATTCACTTTTGTTCATAATGCGCTCAAAGACGGAAAGAATATTCTTCTTGAAGGACAGCTTGGTTCACTCAAGGATACTGACTTCGGCATTTATCCTATGGTTACTTCATCCAATACAATCGCAGGTTACGGTGCTGTAGGCGCAGGTATTCCTCCGTATGAAATCAAAGAAATCATCACAGTTGTCAAGGCTTATTCAAGTGCAGTAGGCGCAGGTGAATTTGTTTCTGAAATCTTCGGCGATGAGGCTGACGAACTTCGCAGAAGAGGCGGTGACGGCGGAGAATTCGGTGCAACAACAGGCAGACCGAGAAGAATGGGTTGGCTTGACCTCGTTGCAACACGCTACGGTTGTATGGTTCAGGGTGCAACACAGGTTGCGTTCACGGTTCTTGATGTTCTCGGATATCTTGATGAAATCCCTGTTTGTGTAGGTTATGAGCTTGACGGCAAGGAAATTGACTACTTCCCATCAACAACAAAGCTTAAAAGATGCAAACCTATCCTCAAAAAGCTCAAGGGCTGGAAGTGTTCAATTTCAGGTATTACAGAATATGACAAGCTTCCTAAGGAATGCCGTGAATACATTGAATTTGCCGAAAAGGCTATCGGTGTTCCGATTACAATGGTTTCAAACGGTCCTTCCAGAAACGATATTATTTACAGATAATTAAAATATTAATTGAATACCGCACAAACTCTGTGCGGTATTCTTTAAATTTGAAAGGAATTTTACTATGAGCAATGCTACAAAAGAAACTGTCATTGTTCTTGATTTCGGCGGTCAGTACAATCAGCTGATTGCAAGAAGAGTTCGTGAGTGCAATGTGTATTGCGAAATTCTTCCTTATACCGTTGATATTCAGAAAATCAAAGACATTAACCCAAAAGGTATTATCTTCACAGGCGGTCCTAACAGCGTTTATGACGAGTCATCACCGCACTATACTCCTGAAATTTTTGAACTCGGAATCCCGATTCTCGGCATTTGCTACGGTTGTCAGCTTATGGCATACACACTCGGCGGCAATGTTGTTTCGGCTACAGACAATTCATCAAGTGAGTACGGCAAGACAGTTACAAGATATAATAACAATGATATACTCTTTAAATCCGTAAAGAGTGAAGGAATTTCATGGATGAGTCACCGTGACTATATCAATGAAGCTCCCGAAGGATTCAGCATTACAGCTACAACGGATGTATGTCCCGTAGCCGCAATGTCATGTCCTGAAAAAAAGTTTTACGGTGTTCAGTTCCATCCCGAAGTTAATCATACAGAAAACGGTAAAGATATGCTCCGTTCGTTCCTTTACGATGTTTGCGAATGTAAGGGTGAGTGGAAAATGGAAAGCTTCATCGACACAACTGTTGCACAGCTTAAAGAGCAGATTGGTGATAAGGGTGTAGTTCTCGGACTTTCAGGCGGTGTAGATTCATCCGTTGCCGCAGCACTTCTCAGCAAGGCAGTCGGTAAACAACTTACCTGCGTTTTCGTGGATCAGGGACTTATGAGAAAAGACGAGGGCGACTTTGTAGAGCAGACCTTTACAAAGCTTTTTGATATGAACTTTGTCCGCATTAATTGTCAGGAAGAGTTCCTTGCAAAGCTTAAAGGTGTTGAAGAACCCGAAGAAAAGCGCCACATTATAGGTACAGAATTCTATAAGGTATTCTGGAACAAAATCCGTGAAAGCTACGGCGAGGGTTATTTTGCACAGGGTACAATTTATCCCGACCGTATCGAAAGCGGTAAAGGCGATGCCGCAAAAATCAAAACACATCACAATCAGGTTGGTATCCCGGAAGATATTGACTTTGCAGGTGTAATTGAACCGCTTAAAGACCTCTTCAAGGATGAGGTAAGAGTAGTAGGTGAGAAGCTTGGACTTCCGCACGACCTCGTATGGCGTCAGCCGTTCCCGGGTCCGGGACTCGGTGTGCGTGTAATTGGTGAAGTTACAGCCGAAAAGGTTCGTATTCTTCAGGAAGCCGATGCAATTCTTCGTGATGAAATGGATAAGTGCGGTTACGCAGATAAAATGAGCCAGTTCTTCGCAGTCCTTCCGGGTGTGAAAACCGTTGGCGTTATGGGTGACGCAAGAACATATGACGAACTCATCGCTCTCCGTGCCGTTACAACCGATGATTTTATGACAGCCGACTGGGCAAAAATCCCCTACGAAATCCTAGGCAGAGTCTCCAACCGCATCATCAACGAAGTTGAACATGTCAACAGAGTAGTCTATGATATAACAAGTAAACCCCCCGGAACTGTAGAGTGGGAATAACGGACTAAAATGCCGAAAGCCTGTATTTATGCGGGTTTCCGGCATTTGTTTTATCAAATGGCTCTAGTTTGGCTCTATTTGTGGAGAGAGTAATAGCAAGATTAAGGAGAAATTATGAAAAAGATAATCATATTAAGAGGTAACTCTGGAAGTGGAAAAACAACAGTAGCTAGAGCGTTGCAAAAGAAATTTGGATACAATACAATGATGATTTCACAAGATGAGATTAGGAGAAATATCTTGTGGGTTAAAGATGGCGTTGATACTAAGGCATTACCACTTATGATAGAACTTATGAAATATGGGTATGAGCATTGTGATGTGGTTATTTTAGAGGGCATCATGTATGATGAGTGGTATAGTCCTTTGTTCAAAACGGCAAATGAATTGTATGGAATGGATATATATGCGTACTATTTTGATATACCATTTGAAGAGACGGTCAGGCGGCATAATACACGAGATAAAAAACAGGAATTTGGTGAAGAAGATATGCGTAGATAGTGGAGAGAAAAGGATTTTTCATCAGTTTTTAATGAAAAAATTATTACATCTGACATTGATGCAGACAGTATTGTTGAAATGATATATATAGATTCAGCAAATGAAGGATAAGGGTATTACGTATGGCAAGAACAGAAAAAGTGATAATGACAAATATGTGTATGGTGTTTAGTGAAAATAGGGTACTTGTCCAAGATAAGACTGATGACGATTACTCTGGAATAACATTTCCGGGAGGACATGTGGAAAGAGGAGAATCATTTACAGATGCTGTGATACGCGAAGTGTGGGAAGAAACTGGATTGAAAATTTCAGAACCAAAACTTTGTGGGATAAAAGACTGGATGAAGGATGAAGAAACAAGATATATAGTGTTATTATATAAGACAGATAAGTTTGAAGGAATAGTTACTTCGTCTGAAGAAGGGGATGTATTCTGGCTGACATTAGATGAAATGAAGCAGAGAAAACTTGCTTATGGAATGGATAAGATGTTGGAAGTATTTTTAAATGACAATATTAGTGAGTATTTCTTTTTTGAAGAAAATGGCAAATGGATAGAAGAGTTGAAATAGTTTAAATAAATGCAAAGGAGTTTTAAGTGGATATTTTATTTAAGAATGATCATTTTGTGTTTTCATACAGAGTTGGCGGTATATTGAGTGGGAATAATATCAAGTGTTATTGTGCAACACCCATTATCCTGTAATGTGTAAAATTTAAGCAGTTGCAGGAGGCTTTGCTGTACAAATATTTATATTTTGATACCAAAACCGTAGGTGACTCAAAAAACGCCGCTAATTTCTGTGCCGTTTTTATTATATGCTGAACCTCCAATATGTACAGCGTCTTTTGCAAGACCTGCATATCCACGCATAATGACAGATATGCTGTTAAAGGAAAATTCTGTGAATAAATTTTGTCTGTTAATGCTGACAGATTTATGATACAATAGTGCTGTTAGTTTGAATTGAAAAGTGAGTAGAAGTATAAAAAATGAGGAAACTGAATTTTACAAAAGCATTTAAAAACGCATTACCGTATGTATTAACGCTTATACTTGTCGGTATAATGACTTTTGTTGCGGAAATATTGGGTGAGGGGGAGATAATCTTTCCTGAAATAACGGCACTTGCAATTGGCTATATGGTTACACAAAAGCAAGGTTGGAAAGTCAATGACAGCCGAATGATTGCGTTAATTGCGATTTGCGCTGTTGCGGGTGTGCTGACAGTCCGATACATAAAAGTCGGGCTTTATCTTGAAATATTGATTGCATTTGTATTTTCACAAATTCTCTTTATGCTTTCGGGAACAACATTTGCACCGATGATTTCGGCAATTGTGTTGCCCGTTATGATGCAGACCGAGAGCTTTATATACCCGATTGCCGCATTTTTGCTGACCATTGCGGTTGTATTATTCCGCAGATTTCTTTTGAAAGTTAAAATAAGAGATAAAGAGGATTTTCAGTCGGTAAACCTGCATGCAAAGAGTGATGTGATTGACACAGCCGTAAGAATAATCTGTGTTGCCGTTGTGGGATTCTTCGCAATTTGGTTGGGCTTTAAATTTGCAATTGCACCGCCGTTGCTTGTGGCGTTTACGGAATTTTCCCGTCCGAAAAATAAGGCTCGCAACAAGCCGGCAAAGACGGTTTTGGTGATAACAGTCTGTGCATTTGTCGGAGCGGTTTCAAGATATGTGCTGAATATGACTCTCGGATTGCCGTTGACAGTTGCCGCATTGACAGCCACGGCGATAATGCTTGTAATTGTTTACTGCACAAAAATGTATATTCCGCCTGCCGGAGCATTGACAATTTTGAGTATGATTATTCCGAGTGAAAGCGTACTTTTGTACCCGTTGCAGATACTTGTCGGAACTGCGGTAATAATGCTGATTTCACGGCTTTTGTTTTTGAAACGGCAAAATTAAAATAATCTTAATTTAGTTATATTATTCTATAGAGGAAATTAAATGGATATATTTATTACAATTTTAGTTACATTTTTTGCAGGAATGGGCGCAGGTCTCGGAACAGGTTTTGCAGGAATGAGTGCGGCGGCTGTAATAAGTCCGATGCTCATAACTTTTCTTAATATCGATCCTTATATGGCAGTCGGAATCGCACTTTCGTCCGATGTTTTGGCGAGTGCAGTTTCGGCTTATACATACCATAAAAATAAAAATCTCGATGTCAGAAACGGTTTGATTATGATGGTGAGTGTGCTTGCATTTACGATTGTCGGCAGTTATGTTGCAAGCATTGTTCCATCAGCTACAATGGGCGGATTTTCCGTGTTTATGACATTTTTGCTCGGCATAAAATTTATCATCCGTCCCGTTATGACAACTAAAGAAGCTATGCTCGGTGTGTCGGCAAAAAAGAGGGCGATCCAGTCTGTAATCTGCGGAATGTTAATCGGCTTTATCTGCGGATTTATAGGTGCGGGCGGAGGAATGATGATGCTTTTGATTTTGACGACCGTGCTGAATTATGAATTGAAAACCGCTGTCGGCACAAGCGTATTCATTATGACATTCACCGCCCTGACAGGCGCAGCTTCGCACTTTATGATTGGTGGCACACCCGATTGGTTTGTGTTCATTCTCTGCATAGCGTTCACCCTTATATGGGCGAGAATTGCCGCCGTCTTTGCAAACAAAGCTAAGCCAAAAACCCTAAACCGTGCCACAGGCATTGTCCTTGTAGTGCTTGGTGTTGTTATTATGGGATTTAAGCTTTTAGCAAAATAAAAATTGACAGTTTAAAATTTAAAATTCAGGTCGGGCAATAGATTTGTAAAATGCAAAAATTTCTATTGCCCGATTTTTCAACGGTTATGTTGGGGCTAATCGAGTACGGCGAAACAAATGCTCGCTTTGAACAATATTCAGGGGGAAGTATGCTTTTTACAATTGCATTATTATTTCGCAAAAAACAAAGGAGCTGCGAAGAACGAAGTCTTAAACTTCATTTCTTCACAGCTCCTTAAATTTTTGTATCAGATGTGCTGTGCTCAGTTTATTCCCATAAGCTCCATAACTTCAATAAGTTGTTTTTCAGCGTTATCGGAGGTTACAACTTTGCTTTCTGTTATGACACGACCGACCGATTTGCCTTTATGAATAAATCCTGAAACCACCCTGTGAACATGAAAATAGGGGAGTAGCATATCGGGGTTCATCACGATTTTTTGTGGGATAGTGAACGGACAGAAGGAATAGAAAGATAGCGAATCAAGGTAAAGAAGTCATCATCACGATAACTGTAGCCGATTTGTTTAGCGACCTTGATCTTGTCTTTTGAGTAGGGGTGCAAAATGAATTTTTAGTTATTATAATTCATTAACGGAATTATAATCTTCCGGCTTAATCTATCATTTGTGGAGTTATAATTATAATTTATTATAGCATACAATCGTTTGATGACGATAATAATTATAAACTTTTAGGTTTTGCACATGAGTTGCGAACTTTTATTGGACAAGGTAGATAGACACGCATAGGAGAATAATAATCGGTGCTTTTAGGTTTCATCAGATTCAAAATAAATCTAATGCCGTAAATGCCCATTGCATATACAGGTGCGTTTACCGTAGTGAGCGGAGGGTTTGTATATCCCGAAAGCTCCGTGTTATCGAATCCCATAACAGAAATATCCTCAGGAATTTTGTAACCGTTTTCTTGCAGAGCTCTCATTGCACCGATTGCAATATGATCACTTGCCGCAAAAATAGCTGTGGGGAGATTCCCTTTGCTGATCATTTCTGACATCATTTTATAACCGGATGATGTTGAAAATTTGTCCTGTATAATAAACCCATCATATTTAATGTTTAGTTCATCGCAAATGTCTGTGAAAGTGTTGAGTCGTTTATCAGGAAATATCGTTCCGTCCTCAAGCTGTTCAATGCCTCCGATAAAGCCAACTGTTCTATGGCCTAAATCATATAGATATTTAATTGCATCGGACACTGCCTGACGAAAGTCGAGCGACACGGATGTGATTTCAATATTCTCAACGGTCATATCAAGAAAAACAATTTTATTATTCAAAGAATGCAGTAATTTTATTTCTTGTTTACTAAACTTTCCGAGGCAGATTATGCCATCAACATCAGAAAGTACATTCTGATAGTCATTGTCTGTTTTAAATGTTCGTACAATACTTATATTATTTTTTGAACAGTAGTCCTCGATACCCTGTCTCATCAAAAAGTAATAATTATCTTCAATTTCCTGTTTGGAAGAGAACCATTGTAGAATTCCAATGCGACATGAAGGTGCTGATGTAACCCTTTTTTTCTTTACATAATTAAGTTCTTTAGCTGCTGCAAATATTTTTTGCTTCGTTTCAAGCGAGGTGCTGAGGGTAGTGTCGTTATTAAGCACTCTTGAAACAGTAGCTACTGATACATTTGCCTTTTTGGCAACATCTCTGATTGTAGCCAATTGAATCACCTCACTACCATTATAGTGAAATATTACTAAAAAATCAAGTCGTGTTTAGTGAAAAACAGAGAAAGCAAAAATGTTTACCAAAAACTATTGACAGTTTACGAAACAAAACATATAATTTAGTTAACACAAAAACAAAAGAAACATTATTATTAAATAATAACGAAATCTTTTGTGCAGGTTGTCACGGCGTTTCATTTAAAATTAAAAGGAGGAAAAATTATGAAACAGACATCATCACAACCAAGACTTGATGGCAAAATCCCGGGTAGAATCAAATACACCTTTGCTTTAGGTGCCCTCGGCAAAGATATGATTTATGGTATGATTGCCACATTTTCAATGATTTATTTCACAGACATCATCAAGGTCAACCCGGTATTTATCGGCGTAATGTTCTTTGTTGCAAAGTTATGGGATGCCTTTAATGATTTGTTTATGGGTATGATTGTTGATAACACACGCAGCAGATGGGGTAAATTTATTCCATGGCTTGTAATAGGTACGCTGGTTAATTCAATTGTATTTGTTGTTTTATTCACAGACTTCCACCTCGATGGCGTTGGACTTTGCGTATTTGCAACAGCAGCTTACATACTCTGGGGTATGACTTACACAATTATGGATATTCCTTATTGGTCAATTATTCCTAACCTCACTTCAAATCCTGAGGAGAGAGAAAAAGTTTCGGTACTTCCGAGAATCTTTGCAAGTATCGGACAGTCACTTGTTATTGCAGGCTTTGGTGTTCAGATTATTGAGGCTCTCAGCGGTGGCACAACAAATCAGGCAGGTTATCACAGGTTTGCAATCATAATTGCAATTGTATTTATTCTTACAATCGGTATTACAGTAATCAATCTTCCGAAAAAGAGAGATGATTCTGTTCCGGAAAAGAAAGTTAAGTTTAAAGATATTTTCTCAATCATCGGCAAGAACGATCAACTTCGTTGGGCGGTAACTCTTATCTTCCTTTACAACATCGGCATTCAGTGCATTATGGGTGTTGCTACATATTATTTCAAATATGTTTGCGGCAACGCAGGAATGATGTCATCATTTATGATCAGCGCATCAATCGCAGAGGTTGTAGGTCTTATCGTATTTCCTAAGGTTACAAAATTTCTTTCAAGAAAAACTTCGTTCCTTCTTGCGTGTCTTTTACCTGCATTTGGTCTTGTAATGCTTTTGTTCGTAGGTATTTTTGCTCCGCACAATGTTGTGCTCACATCAATCTCAGGTGTTATTGTAAAACTTGGTACAGGTCTTGAACTTGGTTGTGCAACAGTATTCCTTGCAGATGTTGTTGATTACGGTGAATTTAAGCTTGGAACAAGAAATGAAGGCGTTGTATTCTCACTCCAGACGCTTATCGTAAAATTTACAGCGGCTCTTACAGCACTCGGTATTGGTGCGGCACTTGGAAGCACACAGTATATTCCGGGACAGGAACAGTCATTTGCAACAGTAGCATCAATCAGTACACTTATGTGCATTGTTCCTGCGGTTTGTATGCTTATTGCTTATGTTGTTTACAGAAAGAAATATAAACTCAATGACGGTATGATGAAGAAGGTTATAAACACAATCGGTGCAAGAAGAGAAGGCAAGATTGATATGACACAACAGCTTGATGAAAGCGGTAACACAGAGCCTTCTATGTTCCTTCCTACAGTTGCGGAAAAGGCAGGTAAATAAAATGATTGATACTAAAACAGCAATTGAAAAAATTACAAACGGCGAATTTGATAATCTTTTCACTGATATATATATAGATTCATCAATGATTGATTATCAGAAAAAAAGATATGTTCATGCAATTGAGCAGTATGAAACAATTTTTTGCCCTGATAAAGTAGCAATATTCAGTGCTCCCGGCAGAAGTGAGGTTTGCGGTAATCATACAGATCACCAGCACGGAATGGTGCTTGCAACATCAATTAATCTTGATACTATTGCTGTGTCGGCCAAGAATAACAATGATGTTGTAAGATTTGTTTCTGACGGTTATGATATGATTACTCTCGATATAAATGACCTCGAAGTTAATAATGATGAGGCAGGCACAACGGTCAGCCTCATCAGAGGTGTTCTTCGTGGACTTAAGGATCATGGATACAAAATTGGTGGATTCAATGCTTATGCAACAAGTGATGTACTTGTTGGTGCAGGACTTTCATCGTCAGCAGCTTTTGAAGTAGTTGTCGGAACTATTATTTCCGGTTTATATAATGATATGAAAATAAATTCAGTTGAGATTGCTCAGATTTCTCAGTATGCTGAAAATGTATTTTTCAAAAAGCCGTGCGGACTTATGGATCAAATGGCTTGTTCAGTCGGAGGAATGGTTAACATTGACTTTAAAGATCCGACAAAGCCAATTGTTAAGAAAGTACCTACCGAATTTGAAAAATATGATTACAGTCTTTGTATTGTTGACACAAAGGGTGATCATGTTGATCTTACAGATGATTATGCTATGATTCCCTCGGAAATGAAAAAGGTTGCAAATTTTCTCGGAGAAGATTATCTGAGAGATTGTGATTCAAACGAATTTTATATTCGCCTTGACGAAATTCGTGAGGCTGTTGGCGACAGACCGGTACTTCGTGCAATTCATTTCTTTAATGAGGAGCATAACGTTAAAAATGCCGTTTCGTCACTTGAAAACGGTAAGTTTGTTGAATTCCTTGATGCAATCAGAAAATCCGGTAATTCATCATTTAAGTATCTTCAGAATGTATATACAACAAGAGATATTCAACATCAGAACATCTCGGTAGCCCTTGCACTCAGCGAAAGCCTTCTTCGCAATTACGGCGTGTGCCGTGTTCACGGCGGTGGATTTGCAGGTACAATTCAGGCGTTTGTCAAAAATGATTTTGTAAGTAATTACAAAGAATTTATAAATAAAATTTTCGGAGAAAACTCATGCCATGTTCTCAAAGTGAGAAAATACGGCGGAATAAAAGTAATGTAATTATGTAGGTTTTGTTTTTATTAAGGAGGACAAAATGAAAATTCTTGTTTTAGGCGGTGCCGGATATATCGGTTCGCATACAGTTTACAGACTTATTGAAAGCGGTAATGAGGTTGTTGTATTCGATAACCTTGAAACAGGCCATATCGAGGCGGTTCATCCCAAAGCAAAATTTTATAAAGGTGATCTCAGAAACAGAAGTGAAATTGACAGCGTTTTTGATAAAGAAAAAGGTATTGATGCTGTAATTCATTTTGCAGCCAATTCACTTGTCGGTGAAAGTATGACCAACCCTCTCAAATATTATGATAATAACCTAAACGGCACAAAGGTTTTGCTTCAGTCAATGGTTGCTCACGGAATTGATAAGATTGTATTTTCATCAACAGCGGCAACATACGGTGAGCCTGAGAGAACTCCTATTCTTGAAACCGATCCGACAAATCCGACAAACTGCTACGGAGAAACAAAAAAATCCATGGAGAGAATGTTCTATTGGGTTGAAAAAGCACACGGTTTAAGATATGTTTCTCTCAGATATTTCAATGCATGCGGAGCACATATCAGCGGAAAAATCGGTGAGGCACATAATCCTGAAACACACCTTATTCCGATTATTCTTCAGGCGGCACAGGGTACCCGTGACCACATAAGTATTTTTGGTACTGATTATCCCACATCTGACGGAACTTGTATTCGTGATTATATCCATGTCACTGACCTTGCACAGGCTCATATTCTTGCAGTTGAATATCTTATGAAGGGCGGTAAAAGTGATATATTCAATCTTGGCAACGGTGTAGGCTTTTCTGTTCGTGAGGTAATTGAAAAAGCAAAAGAGGTTACACAGAAAGATATTAAGGTTGTTGAAGAAAGTAGAAGAAGCGGCGATCCTGCTGTATTGATTGCGTCAAGCGATAAGGCGAAAACTGTACTTGGCTGGAAACCTGAGTATGATGATCTGGGAACAATTATTAAAACAGCGTGGAAATGGCATTCAACACATCCCAACGGCTATAGTAAGTGAGGCGGTATTTATGAAGAACAGCGTTTACGGCTTAATATTAAGACTTGTTTCATACGGAATCAATACAGGGCTTATTGAAAAAGAGGATATAATCTACACGCAAAATAGGCTTTTATCGTTGTTCCATATGGATGAACCCGATGACAGTTGTACTTGCCTTACAGCAGATAACGAGGATACTCTTGAAGAAATTTTGTCGGGACTTCTTGATTATGCATACGAAAAAGGAATCATTCCCGAAAATACAGTAACATATCGCGACTTATTTGATGTGAAACTTATGGCTTCACTTGTTAAGCGACCGTCAGAAGTAATAAGAGAATTTTGGCAGAATTATAGCTGTTCTCCTAAACTTGCAACCGATAGCTACTATAAATTCAGCTGCGATACCGATTATATAAGAAGATATCGTATTAAGAAAGACTTAAAGTGGAAAACATCAACCGAATACGGTGATATTGATATCACGGTAAATCTTTCAAAGCCTGAAAAGGATCCGAAAGCTATTGCAGCTGCAAAACTTCAAAAACAGTCAGGCTATCCGAAATGTTTGCTTTGTAAGGAAAATGAAGGATATGCCGGAAGAGTAAATCATCCTGCAAGAGATAATCACAGAATTATTCCGCTCACCATTGACGGAGATAACTGGTTTATGCAATATTCTCCGTATGTTTATTACAATGAACATTGTATTGTATTTAACGGTGAGCATACACCAATGGTAATCAATGATTCCACATTCAGAAAACTGTTTGATTTTATTTCACAGTTTCCGCATTATATAATCGGTTCGAATGCTGATTTGCCGATTGTAGGCGGTTCAATACTTACACATGAACATTTTCAGGGTGGCAGATACAGCTTTGCACTTAATAGGGCAGAGGTTGAAAGAAAGTTTATTGTTAACGGCTTTGATGATGTGGAGTGCGGAATTGTAAAGTGGCCTATGTCAGTTGTAAGATTGACAGGTAAAAACAAGGACAGCATTATTTCATTATCTTCTCATATTCTAAAGAGTTGGAGAGCGTACACGGACGCAGATGTTGGCATTTTTGCCGAAACAGACGGTGAAATTCACAACACTATCACTCCGATTGCTTTTACAAAGAATGGAAAATTTGTTATTGACCTCGTTCTCAGAAATAATATCACAAGTGAAGAGCATCCTCTGGGAGTATTTCATCCTCATGCGAATTTGCATCATATTAAAAAAGAAAATATCGGCCTTATTGAAGTTATGGGACTTGCAGTATTGCCCTCAAGGCTTAAAGATGAAATGGCTATTTTAAAGGATGCTATTCTTAATCACAAGGATGTAAGTGAAATTCCGAAAATCAGCAAACATTCAGAGTGGGTAAATGAATTTGTTTCGCAGTATGATGAAATCAATGAAAATAATATTGATTCAATAATTCAAAATGAGATAGGAAAGGTGTTTCTTAATGTTCTTTTGGATGCAGGTGTATTCAAAAGAACTCCTGAAGGACAAAAGGCTTTTGATAAATTTATAAAGACGCTGTAGTAAAGGAAGTGCTAAAATGTCAAAGGTAAGGGTAGTGAATTTTGAACCTACATCCAAAGGTGAAAACACTCATCTTTATACAATAGAAAATAACAGCGGAGCAAGCGTGACATTATGTGATTTAGGCGCAAGTGTCGTTTCGATAAAAGTTCCCGACAAAAACGGTAGTATTAGAGATGTAGTTCTCGGTTATGAGCACATTGACGGTTATGAATTTGACGGAACATACTTCGGTGCTACTGTCGGAAGATGTTGCGGAAGAATTGCATACGGCAAGTTTACTCTTAACGGAGAAGATTATCAGCTCCCTGTAAACAATGGGAGTAACCATCTACACGGCGGATTTAACAGCTTTAGCCGCAAAGTGTGGCTTGCGGTAGTTGATGATAAAGTTCCAAATACAGTTCTATTTATGCTTGATAGTCCCGACGGTGATGAGGGCTATCCCGGAAATATGAAAGTCTTTGTACGCTACACCTTTGATGATGAAAATGCACTTACGATAAAATGGTCGGCAGTTTCCGACAAAGACACAATATGTAATCTGACCAATCATTCATATTTCAATCTTAACGGACATAAAAGCGGTAAAGTTACAGAAAATCACAAGCTGAAAATAAATGCAAATTTCTTCATACCGATAAATTCAAACCTCAATCCCACAGGAGAGATAACTCCCGTTAAGAATACATCGTTTGATTTTACCGAACCCAAGTTAATTGGAAATGGTATTGACAGAAAAAACGAGCAGATTGGTTTTGCAAACGGTATTGATCATATGTTTGTGCTGAATCATTCTGATGAAGAATTTGTGCTTGCAGCCGAAGCTGAGGGTATTGATAGCGGAATCACATTAAAATGCTATACTTCTCAAAAAGGTGTTCATGTATATACAGCAAATTATGTCGATGTTTTGTCCAATATGGGAAAGGATTCAGCAACATACGGAGAAAATCCAGCGTTTTGTCTTGAAACCCAGGGCTTTCCCGATGCTGTAAATCACAAGAATTTTCCTACGACAATATTAAAAGCAAACGAAAACTATACACAAACTACGAAATATATTTTTGGTATAAACAAATAAAATAAGCTAATTTCTAACTCCTTTTAAAAATAAAATCTCTCTAAAATCAAGGACCACCTATTTTTTCTTGGGTGGTCCTTGATTTTTAATCTATGAGGATGTTTCATGTTTTACAGTATTACATCGTCTTAAAAATATTCTGTTTTAGCGGTTATGTGCAATTCTGCCTGAAAATCGCCCTGTTCTGTTTGCACCGTAAAGCCGGGATATTCCTCTTGTACGGATGTTTTTACAAACTACATTTTTTATTGCCGTATATTTCTTAGCGCTGTTTTTGCTTTTATATTAAAATACGCTTAGGATGGATTTTTTACCCTCCGCATCAAATTCAAAATTTTCATTACACCAACTTTTGAAAAAAATAATCACTTTTCCCTAGCAAATGTACAGAGATAACGGCGGTAATAACTTGCTGACTTATAAAATTGATAGTTACTTCTTAAATGATTGACTGTTTAAGAGTGTATTGAAAAACATTTTAATATTTGTTAGAATTAAAATGGTGATGAGAATATGTTAAAGATTGCGGTAGTAGATGATGAAATTGTATTTGTTGAAAGTCTGATTAACAAAATAACAGCGGTATGTGAAAAGCTTAATTTGGAATTTAAAATTGACAAATACTCAAACGGATTTGATATACTTGAAAATTACAGCAAGTATCATCTGATTTTTCTTGATATTGAAATGCCGTCAATTGACGGTATTGCTACAGCCAAGCGGATCAACAAATTGAAGGGCTCAGCTGAAATACCTTTTATTGTTTATGTCACAAGTCACGATGAGCTTGTGTTTGATGCTTTAAAAAGTTTTCCTTATTCATTTATAAGAAAAAGTAAAATTGAATCTGATTTGTACGAATGTATTAATCGTATAAATAACTCTTTTGAAGAATTACATAAAACTATAGTATTGCATACCGAAAGAAAAGATATTCCGATTGTTATTGGTGATATTATTTATCTTGAAAAAATTAAAAATTATGTTGTGTATCATACTAAAAATCAAGAATATAAGGTCAGAAGTGATATGAATACAGAATTTAAAAATATCGCAGAATATGGCTTTATAAGACCGCATATTGGTTATGCTGTAAACAATAAGTATGTTGAATATATTTCTGCGGATTGTATTTTATTGCAAAATGATATTAACATTCCTCTCAATAAAAAATACAGAGATGATGTAAAGAAAAAATATTTCAAATGGTTGGGGGATATAAATGTTTAATTATGGTTTTGAGTTATTTGTAAATTTATTTCAAGGTGTAATGTTTACTGTATTTTGTTATAAATTCTTAACCCCATCACGCAATAAGATTTGTGAGGGAATAGCTTTTTGTGTTGCATCATTATTAATGTTTTTTTCGATTACCTTGATCAATTGGTTGTACCTGTCTTTTGCATACATAGAAACAGTTGTGTTTTTTGCAATTATGATTCCCTATTGCGTTTTGTTTTTTAAAGACAGAATTTTTGTTAAAATTCTCACACCTGTTATTTTGAATGTGATTTATTCAGTATTATCATTTGGAATTAATTATATCTTTTCTGCGATTATCAGTTGTGACTATAATTATCTTATGATAGAGAGTTCACAATATCGTTATATGTATGTGTTAATGTCAAATCTGATTTTTGTAATTATTTTATTTATAATTTATAATCTTTTCAAAAATTCGTTATGCCATATTCACAAACAAGAAATATTGATTACTCTTGTAATTCCTTTGTTGAGCATTGCTGTAGGCTTGCTGACATTTTTGGTATCTTCAAACGCTGATATGTCTGATTTTGACCGTATTGTATTAGGAGCGGTTTCAATAATAATCCTTTCATTTACATTTATAAATTTTTATCTTATTAAAAGTCTTTCAAAAAATTATTCTTTGGAAAATGAAAATATTTTGCTTAATAAAGAAAAAGAGCTGTATAATGTTCAAATGACAAGTTCAGAAAAATATATGAAAAATCTTACTGATGTTAAGCATAACATTCAAAATCAATTGTTGTGCATCGAAAATTTGATTGATGGGCAAAGGTATGATGAAGCTAAAAAAATGTGCAATAATGTAAATAATAATATTTCTGCTAATGTCCATTTTTGCAAAACAGGTTATGTTTATTTGGATGCTATATTAAATGTTGTATATGAAAAAGCAATTGAAAATGATATTGATTTCAGCGTAGATTGTAAAGATAATTTAAGTTTTGTGGCGGGTGATGATTTGGCTGTTCTAATAGGTAATCTTGCAGATAATGCTGTTGAAGCACTTGCAAAAGAGCAAAATAAAAAATTAAAGATAAGCATATTTAAAAACGGGTCGTACGGAGTTTTAAATGTGCAGAATTATTGCTCTTCTTCAGTTTTGCAGACTAATCCAACTTTGTACACAAGTAAAGCAGATAAGAAAAATCACGGCAAGGGAATTTCTATAGTAAAAAGTATTGCCAAAAAGTATGGGGGAGATGTAGTTATTTCGGAGAAGAATAATGAATTTATAGTTTCGGTAATTTTAGATGACAGTTATGCTTTAACAAGTGTGAAAGAAACTGCAAAAATACAGTAAGAGCAAATAATTGTGATTGGTTGGTAAAAAGAGTATGCTGGATATTATTATTGAAATAGTGACTGATTTATTTCAGCCGCTGATGTTTTGTGGATTTTTATATCTATTTATGGAGAAACCCGATAACAGAAAAAGAAATGTAATTTGCTTTTTACTGTTCAGTACAGTAATGTTTGGCATTTTGTTGTATTCATCTCTTGTAGAATACTATATGATAATAAATGATTTAATGTTTTTGGCAGTACTGGAAATTTACTCCCTATTATGTTTGCGTGGCAATATTTTTAGCAGAATATTTATGCCTTTGATTGCCTTTTTGATTAACACAGTGATAAGTTTTGCTTTCAGTTATTTTGTAAGCTTTTTTACAGGATATACACATTATGAATTGGTAACTGAACCTACGATTTACAGATATATTTGTATAGTGGTTATCAATTTTACTGATGTATTAGTTTTTTCAATGCTTGTAAAATTTAGAAATCATAAAGTCAATTTAAGAAAAATAACAGATGTTATAGCTTTTATTATCCTTCCTGTTATAGTTTTGTTAATCGTTTACTGCACTTTTTACATTATGGTAATCACGAAATATGAGGCTAATATAATGGTGTATCTTTCTGTAATATGCCTGTGTATGATTACTGTTACTGCAATAGTATGGTATGCGGTATCAAGAATAAGCAAAGAAAATGAAGCAAGTACAAAACTTTTGCTTATGGAACAGCAAATCAATCTTTATGAACATAACATTTTACAAAGTAATGTGCAAATTGAAAAAATTTCAAGGATAAAACATGATATGAAGAACAATCTCTTGTGTATTGATAATCTTATTTCAAACACTCAATTAGATGAAGCACATAAAATATGCCAAAATTTGACCGATAAATATTCTTCAATCGGTTCTGTAGTAAATACTGAAAATTACTTATTAAATGCCGTTTTGAATGTTGAAATTGAAAAAGCAAGGAGCAATGAAATATCTGTCAAATTAAACATTGCAAATGATTTGAAAATGTTTAGTAACGGTTCAGATATGATTTCGGTAATAGGAAATATTTTTGATAATGCTATTTCGTATTTGTCTGAAAATAAAATTGAGAATAAAGAAATTATTTTCATTACAGAGCATAAAGGCGATTATTCTGTTATTAAATGCAAAAATAAAATTATTGATTCTGTATTGTCTAAAAATCCTTTGTTGCATACTGATAAGGCAGATAAGAAAAATCACGGCAAGGGAATTTCTATAGTAAAAAGTATTGCCGAGAAGTATGGGGGAGATGTAGTTATTTCGGAGAAGAATAATGAATTTATAGTTTCGGTAATTTTAGACAACCGAATTTTTACCTAAAAACTCACTATTTTTACCTGTTTAAAATCAAATATTCTAAAAAATGCTATTCTTCTTTAAGGCGTTATGCCAAGAAAAAGGATAGCATTTTTGTTTTGTATTGAACAAGAAAAAGGATAGCATTTTTGTTTTGTATTGAATTCTATGTTTTAGCCGTATTTGCGTTAATTCCGTTATTATACTAAAGCTAATAAGGTTTGAAGCTGCTTCCGTAAATAAGAATTATAGAGTGCAATTTTTGTCGATTTTTTTACAGTGCTGTTTTGAGATATGATTTAACAAAGTAAAAGGGAAAATAAGCAGTAATATTTTTAATATAAATCAAAAATTAAGGAGAGTTGAATTTTGAAAAAGGGTAGAAATTTGCGTAGCGTTAATACTGACGGAGGGGTGAATTTGCAATTCAAGCTTCTGTCGGCAATCGGAATTATCATTATAGTTTCCGGACATTGTTATCATGGCGGAATGGAACTTGCTTATAACTGGTTTCCGCCGTATTCGTATAATTTGGCACTGTTTGTATTTATATCGGGATATTTTTACAAAACCGATTATGAAGAAAATATCGGAAAATACATATGGAAACGAACAAAGCGGCTTCTTATTCCTGCGTATCTGTGGAATATATTTTACGGTGGTATGGTTGCATTTCTCGGTTTGTTTGGATTTACTATAGGTGCAAAGCCTGATTTATACAATCTTTTTGTTATGCCGTTTGTTGACGGTGAGGCTTTTCAATATAACCTCGGTTCATGGTTTGTGTACCCGCTGTTTTTGGTTTGCATAATAAATGTGCTGTTCAGAAAATTTTTGAAACTGATTCATCTTGACAATGAATTTATAGTTTTGATAGTGTATCTCGCAATCGGAATGATAGGAATTAACACTGCAATAGAAAATCCGACTGCAATTAACGGTATAGTGAAACTTCTTGTCAGAACAATGTTTTTTCTGCCGTGTTATGAATTCGGTCGCTTTTATAAAGCTGTGCTTGAAAAGAAAGACAATCTCAATAATGTTGCGTACTTTGCAATTATATTTGCTGTACAGCTGATACTTTTAACTTTTTGCAAAGATTTGGAGTACACTCCGTCGTCATTTGCTAAATTCAACAACGGTTTTGTAACTCCGTATATCTCGTCAATCACAGCCATTGCATTTTGGCTGAGAGTTTCAAGATTGCTTGTACCTGCCATAGGAAACAGCAAGCTTGTAAGGCTTATAGCTGACAACACATACGGAATTATGGTAAATCAGCTTGTAGGTTTTATGTGCCTAAAATTTGTATTCTACGGATTAAGCCGCATTACTTCAGGCGCATTGTTTGGTGACTTTAATGTTGCATCATTTAAATCAAGTATATGGTACTACTATCTTCCAAACGGTTTGCAACAGTGGGCTTTTGTATATCTTATATTTGGTCTGTTTGTACCGATATTGTTTAGCGTTATTTTAAATAAAATCTGTCATATTGCACAAAAATATATTGTGAAATTTTGTAACAAATAATATCTAAAAATTATTGCGTTTATATATTTGATATGTTAAAATTATCTTACAAGATAGATAAATTGATTAATAAATGTAATTACAATACCAAAGCTATATTGTAAACATAAAATATAGGAAACTGCTTAATTTTAAATTACAGAAGTAGCGAATTGATTTAAGAATATAAATTTAATTTTAAAACTTATTTCAGTATGTTGTGTTTAAATGACAGTTAAAGTATTAATATTTAAATAAAATTTTAGCTATTAAAATAAGTATGAAAGGAGGTAAGTCCAATGGATTATTTAGAGACAAAAGTATAAAAAAGATTAATGAAAATTATTTAGGAGGAAAATTTGATGAAATTAAAAAAACTAATTGTATCAGTTATTGCTTCAACTTTGCTGATTTCATCGGCAATCTCAGCAAGCGCTGTTGAGAAAGTATCTACAGGTACAGTATATATGGGTGGATATGAATTGCGCGGTAGTGTGACAGCATATCCAATTAATGCTTATGGATATACTTATTGTGAGAAGAAAGACGCCGGGAAAAAAGCAAACACATATTTTGCTTACTATGATACTTCAGGTAAATTAAGGGAATGCGGCATTGTTTCAAAAAATTTTGTATACAATGGACAAGTTGGTTTAAATAAGAAAACTCCAAGCCCCAATACAGATATTTTTGATTATTATGCAGGTGCAATGACAGTTAGTGAAGTCGTATATCCTAATCAGACATATTATCACTGGTCTTCTGAAAATACTGATTATGAACTCAGACTTGGCATATACAAAAGATAAATAATTAAATTGCGAGAGGTATTCCAATGAAGAAAACAACTGCAATGATGGCATTGCTTTTAACAATTTATGCTGCTGTATTTTTTTATGGCTGTACGAATAAATCTTCATACTCAAATTCCGATGATGCATATATAAATTATGCAACAGATATGCAGCTAATGTACCATATCGGCGGAAATGCACCTATGACAAAATCAGATAAAGGTTATTATTATATCGGTGAGGACGGAATCGTGATTTTTATTGATAAAGAAACAAAAAAGGCTACTCCTCTTTGTTCAAAACCAAATTGTACTCACGATGACCCTGAAGCTTGCGATGCCTATTTAAACTTAACGCAGAAGCCCGATACGCTTGTTGGTGCCCATGATTCTGCAATACAATATAATGACGGATATTTGTATGCTTTATGCGGAGAGTATGACAAGAGCTATATAAATTACAATACATATCTTATGCGTATGAAGCCTGATGGAAGCCAAAGGGAAAATCTTACGGGAAGCTTTAATTTTTATGCTTTTGAATGGTTCATACACAGGGGATATTTTTATTGCTCTACTGATTCATCAGTAATTAGAATACCTCTTGATTCACCTAAATCAGAACCGCAGATTCTATACAAAACGGATTACTATATTAAGTCCAGCTTGAGAGCTGTTTCTCAAATATGTGCGTATAAGAATTATTTTTACTTTACTGCCGACGAGAGAAATGAAAAAGAGGAAGGACCCGGTTTAAGTATCAAATGTATCAATTTAGATACATTAGAGATTAATGACATTCCTAAAGCTAAAGGCTATCAAGTGTTTTATAATTTCTTTTTAGACAACACAATGATTGCGTCCTATTACGATAAAAATTCGGATGAAAATGTTTATCTTAAATGCGATTTGGATGGAAATGTAAAGGAAAGCTTTTTCACAATAGCTCATAAAGATAATTTGCGATATTCAACCGATGGAAAATACATATATGGTGATAATTGTGTGCAGGTCACCAGAAAAGATGCAGAAAAACAGATTATTACGGTTTACGATTTAAATATGAATGAGATAGATTCGTATGTTCCGCCTGAATTTGAAAATATAGTATGCAATTATATTAATCCACAGGATAATGAATATTTTATTTTTGAATCTGTAGATGATAACGGAGAACGAATTTTAGCTATGGCGGATAAAAGTCAACTTGGCTCAATCGGCGGAGAAACTATAAAATTCACCAAGCTTTGCAAGCTGAAATGGGCTGAAAAGAAGGACAGCAATTATTATGTAGAGGGACAGGCGAGAGTTGAATGAGAATTGTGGGTAGCGAATATTTAAAGCTGTTTTCAAACAAAATATTTCTTATTTGCATCATCGCCTTTTTCTGCGCCGATTCTCTGTTTTTCGTAATGCTTCAATCCTCTGATTATGAAAATTCGGCAATTTCAAGTGATGTTGGGGCATATGAACAGCTTATTCGGGAATGTAACGACGCAGAGGATAAAAATGCGTTCTTTGAAAGCAAGAACACGGAGATACAGATTGCACAAATTCTTTTGCACAACGGAAATGCAGATGAATACAAGGAAAAATATCCAAAGCTGTATGACAATGCGGCAGGCTTGGACTTGAACGATGATGAGCTGTTCAACCGCTCGGTTATGCTAAGCAACATACAGGCTCAGCTCTCTCACATAGACAGCTATGAAGAGTTTATTTCCAATATGAAGTCGAGAGCCGAGCAACAGAGCAGCTTTTCCATTTTTGCAGAGCCGGACAGCTTTTCGTTCAGAAATATTGAAAAAACTCCCGTGGATTTTGCCGAGGTTAAAGGTGTTAAGCCCATTCTCGGCAACAACAAGGCGGTTGAAGCCGCAACCTCATATGAGGTTTCAAGCTATATTTTGCTGATTATCGTATTGCTCGTCAATATTTTGATGTTCTCCGTTGAAAGAGAAAAGGGACTTTATATTCTTGTGCGGTCAACGGCAAAGGGCAGACTGTCAACAATAGCCTGCAAGCTCTTGGTTGTTTTGAGCGTTACGGCGGTTGTTAGTCTGCTGTTCTATGCGAGCAACATTATGACGGCAGGCACAGTCTACGGCTTTGGAGATTTGAGCCGCCCCGTGCAGTCGAGCAAGCTGTTTTTAAACTGCGCATTAAATGTTACAATGCTTGAATACCTGATTTTGTGGGTACTCGGCAAAACGCTTTTGCTCTGCTCTCTGTCAATGCTCACGGCATTTTTATTCGTGGTTATCAAGTCCTCCGCAAAGACCTATTTAATCTTGGCGGCGGCACTGATTTTTGAATTTTCCTGCTTCATTTTCATTGACGGTAGCTCTGTGTTGGCTTCGCTAAAATTTATAAATATTTTCTACCTTATCAGCGGCAACAATATTTTTGGCTGTTATCAGAATGTCAATATTTTTTCACAGCCGATTAACATAATCACCGTTTTCATCGGCTTAGCTGTGGCTCTCTCCGTTGTCGGAATTTTGGGAGCGGCATTGGCATTTTCAAGGCTGTCACAGCATAACGGCAAGCTCGTTTTGCTCGACAGGCTTATGTCACGGCTCGGACGGTTTAAGAAAATCAACGGAAGTGTGAGAATATACAGCGGCGAGGCTTACAAGCACTACAAAACCTCCTTCGCCCTCGTCGCAGTAATTATCCTCGTGGCTCTCGGCTTTGTCAGCTACAATGATGATTTGAGTATTATATTCAGAAGTCCTCAGGAAAGCGCCTATGACACCTATATGCAAACACTTGAGGGTGAGCTTGACGAGGAAAAGTATGATTTTATCGAGAGTGAAAGGGCTTATTTTGACGAGCTTACAAGAGAAGCCGAGGAGCTTTCAGCCGACAACACGATTTCGGTTGAGGAAAAAACGAACAGGCTCAATACCATTGATGGTATTTTAAGCATAAGAGGAATGGCATTTGAGGACATTTGCGCTCAGCTTGAATATGTTAATGAAAAGGCTGAGCTGACGGGCGAAAAGCCTGCACTTGTCAATGAAGTGGTGAACAAGCGGCTGACTATGGACACCTTTAGGGAGTGGGAGTATTTTGCTCTGCTCTTAGCCGTGGTTATCTTCTGTACCTCCAACATTTTGGCGATTGAATACAAGACCTCTATGGTTAACTTGATTTCGGCAAATAAGTACGGCAAAGCGAGGCTGTTGATTATAAAGCTCTTAACCGTCCTGATTACCACGGTGATTTCCTATATCTTAATCTATCTGCCGTATATGCTCAACTTTATCAAGACCTTCGGCACGGCATCATTTGATTTACCGCTTGCATATTCAAGAGATTTTTCGGCTCTGACAAGCGGCATAACCGTGGGCGGATATATTCTTGCTCTCGGCTTTGTTCATCTGCTTGCGGCAGTCGGCGCAACGGCTTTGGTCTATCTGCTCTCCTACATATTTAAAAATCAGTTTGTGACAATGATAATTTCAAGCGGCTTGCTCCTTATACCCTGCGTGGTGTTCATTGATAACAGCAAAATCCGTATGGTATCGGCATTTTCAAATAATGCTCAGACAGCCGTTATCGGCATAATCACCGCCGTTTGTCTGCTGATAATCGCAGTATCGGCTCTGATTATCTTTGTCCCCAAGCGCAAAAGTACGAAATTTATAATTTAAGTTTCAAGGCAAAAGAGGTTGTAAATATGGAATTAGCTTTAAATTGTATCAGCAAAACCTATAAAAAGGGCTCGGTAAAGGCGCTTGATAATTTCAGCGTTACCTTAACTCCGGGAGTATACGGCTTGCTCGGACCGAACGGAGCAGGCAAGTCCACGCTGATGAACATTATCACCGACAACCTCAATGCCGACGGCGGAGAGGTGGTTTACGGCGGTGAAAATATCAAAAAGCTCGGCAAGGATTACCGAGCCGTACTCGGCTATATGCCCCAACAGCAGGGCTTGTATGATGATTTCACCCTCAACCGCTTTTTGTGGTATATGGCGGCTTTAAAGGGCTTAAAAAAGAAAGAAGCCAAGGAAAAGATCACTCAGCTTCTTGAAACGGTTAATCTGACAGATGCCGCACATAAAAAGTTAGGCTCGTTTTCGGGCGGTATGAAGCAGAGAGCCTTGATTGCTCAAGCGCTTCTGAACAATCCCGAAATTCTCATACTTGATGAACCGACGGCAGGACTTGACCCAAAAGAGAGAATTCGTATCCGCAATTTTATAAGTGAAATTGCAGAAGATAAAATCGTGCTCATTTCTACTCATGTTGTGTCCGATATCGAGTTCATTGCTAAAGAGATTATACTTCTAAAGCAGGGAAAACTTGTGTCACACGATACCTGCCAAAATCTTGTAAATGAAATTGCAAATAAGGTAGTTGAGATGGAAATTGAAAAAGAAGAATTAAAATATTTTCAGGATAATTATCGAGTTTCAAATCTCTATCATAATGATGATAAAATCTTAGTAAGATTAGTCACAGATAATCCCCCCGAAAATCATAAAATAACAATTGCAAACCCAACCCTTGAAGATTTGTACCTCTATATTTTTGAACAAGGAATGTGATATTAAAATTATTACCGACAAGTAATGGTGTTCTATGCTAATACTTGTCGGTATTTTTATGCCCTTTTTACATGAAATTGTAAGGATAAAGCGGAATACAGATACAAAATAATCAGTTAACGCATAAAATAGCAATATATAATATTGTGTTAAAATTATGCGAAAAGGAGGGTGACAGCTCTATGGAGCAAT
>OHJJ01000029.1_pt1 | contig 129060 bp, 158 predicted proteins | sample 1568551 | NCBI WGS metagenome assembly OHJJ01 (sample SAMEA3879505, study PRJEB24766) | human gut metagenome | biome: human-associated habitat; feature: feces | place: USA | collected 1985/1987 | reverse complement strand
TACATGCGAGCATGACGCATCAGCTTTTCTTGTTCTCAGTGGTTCTGAATAGTTACTTTAATTATATTATACAGCGCACTTTCTTGTTTTTCTATAGCATTTTGTGCGTTTTATGTTGCGTTTTGTGCTGTTATAGATTATGCTTATAGTAACATCTTATTATCAAAGGAGCATATCATGGATTCAAATTATACAAAAGCAGGCTACCTGACGGAGCCTTTTAAAATATTTCATCTAAGAGATGAACACAAGCTAAATATAGATTTCCATTACCATGATTTCCACAAAATTCTGATTCATCTGCACGGCAATGTATCCTACTGCATTGAGGGCCGCAGCTATGAGCTCAAAGAACATGATATCGTGCTTGTCAATGCCGGCGAGGTTCATAAGCCAATATTAAATGACGATTCAATTTATGAAAGAATCATTATATATGTGTCACAGCAGCTTATTGACGATTATGTGAGCAAAGGCTATGATCTGGCATGCTGTTTCAAGCAGGCCTATGCTAACCAGTCACATGTACTAAGACTCGCTGCGACCAAGGGCAGCCGTCTGGCTGATACAATCAAGGGACTAGACTCTACACTTAGAGAAACCAATGAATACGCAAATGAGCTGTACCAGAAGCTCCTGTTTTTAGAGTTTCTGATACAGCTCAATCGTATCACCCTGCATGGCGGTATCGAATATATTAACACATTTTCCTCAAACAAAAAAATTGTAGAGATTTTGGATTTCTTAAATAAGAATTTAACAAACCGTATAAGTATTGATGAACTGGCAGATAAATTCTATATGAGCAGGTATCACCTGATGCACACCTTCAAGGAAGAAACCGGCTGCACCATAGGTTCATATATCACAACAAAGCGTCTGCTGCTCGCCCGCGATATGATTCGCGACGGAAGCAGTGTGTCTGCCGCCTGCGATGCCTGTGGATTCGGAAGCTATTCCTCATTTATCCGCGCATACCGCAAGCAATTCCATTCTACCCCTACAAATACATAAAAGCTTCACGATATATCACAGGAAGCTTTTAATTATTTTTAGTGCTGCATTATCTCTCATTAATCACATTTATAAGCTCAGGTATGAGCTGCTTCTTACGCGACACTACTCCCTTAAGCATAATTCCATCCTTGCTCTGTGGCAGATTGTATGCTGAAGCTGCTATTGACGCTGCCTCTGCACCACTGTAGATGAGATATGTAGACTCATTAAGTATATCCGTGAGCATAACAAAGAGCATATCAAGCTGTTTTTCCACCTGCATCTTGTCAAGCAGAGGCACCACTCTTGCCTGTACCTTATCTAGCTCTGTTCTCGAAAGAGCAGAAATCTGCGATACTCCAAATGTATAATCCCCTGAATGAAAGATTTTAAAATCCTGATTTAATATTTCCTCTTCTGTCTTGTTAGCAAAGTTACTGCCTGCCTCGAACATTTTCTGGGCAAACTCTTCTACATCTATCTGCGCAATCTCCGCCAGGATAAGTGCTGTAGATTTATCAACCTGGGTACATGTAGGCGAACGGAACACTAGTGTGTCAGAGAGTATTGCAGCGCACATAAGCCCCGCCATCTGAGGAGTAACCTCCACACCCTTTTCCATATACATCTGATAGATGATGGTTCCGGTACATCCAAGCGGCTGATTTCTGAAATACACAGGTCCTATTGTCTCAAGAGAACCAATTCGATGATGATCAATTATCTCAAGAATCTCAGCCTCATCAATGTTGGCCACTGCCTGTGAGGTCTCATTATGATCCACAAGTATCACCTGTTTTTTCCTTGCATTCATTAAATTTCTGCGTGAAAACATACCCACATAATTTTGGTTTTCGTCAAGTATTGGGAAATCCCTGTGTCGGATTTTTGAAACAGTATCACGCACATCATCCACATAATCATCCAAATCAAAATGAATAAGATTTTCCCTTGTCATAAATGATTTTATCGGCATACTCTGGTTTATCAGACGTGATGTGGTAAACGTGTCATATGGTGTACTTATCACTACCACATCCTTAGCGTTTGCAGCATTTATGACATCCTTCGATATATCGAAGCCGCTTGTCACAATGATACAGCTGCAGTTTGCCTCAATACATATAAGCTGTGACTCTTCACGGTCTGATATGATGACCAGATCATCCTCAGCCACATTGCCCTTTATGGTATCAGGTGTACCTGCTCCAACTATAACCTTTCCTTTCACAAAATAGCCATGCTCATTGCCTGCAACTATCTTGCCATCCAGCGTCTCTATAATATTTCTGTACTGGGTCCTCGCCTTTGCCAGGATAGAATTGTCATACACATCCATATATGACTTTGCTATATCACCTGTCACAATAAGCCCTTCAAGCTTGTCCTTCTTATTGACAACCGGAAGAGTGACTACGTTGAGTATCTTCATCATCTCCCATGCCTTTTTCATGGATAGATTACTGCTGACACCCTCAGTCCTTCTGATATGTATATCCTTTATCTGTGTGCCAACATCCTTTAAAAGGGCAGGCGTATCTGCCTTAAAATAATCCAGCACAAATGCTGTCTCTGCACTGATGCTGCCTGCTCTCATTGGTATGTATTCCATTGTATCATCTGTATGTGATTTAAGGTTTGCATACGCTATTGCTGCACAGATAGAATCTGTGTCAGGATTTTTATGTCCAACAACTCTTACAATCTTTTTTGCCATTTAGTTTTCCTCTCTGTCTGCCTTATAAAATGTCAAAATATGGTGCAACTCCCTAACCGGGAACTGCACCACCCTATTACAATAATATTTATTAAAGAATCGAACCAAAGAACCCCAATATATACAATGCGATTGCAACAAAACCAAATGTATTGATAATAGCCAGCACAGTAGAGATGACTGCAAAAGTCTTTGTTGTTCCTACCTGCTTCTCAAGCTCTGACACTGTGTCCACCTTGTCTCCCATTACCTTAAAGAGATCCTGAATATTCCTGAAGCACTTAACATTCTCTGTATGTACCTTGTCAGACAGCTCCGCCTTTAACGAAACAAGCTGATCATTAAGCTCTGTAAGCGACTGAAGCATATGGGCATTCGCCTCATTTACCGCTGATGTAACTGCTGCTGTGCCCTCCTCTGTGATACGCCTTGTCTGCTCTAATGTGTCACCAAAATCAAGACTCTGACCTATATTCTGGCTGATGCCTGATATCTCAGTGCCAAGTGACTGTCCGAGATTTCCAATCTGTCCGGACACCGAACTACCAAGATTGTCCATATTGGCATTTACCGAGCGTCCAAGATTATCCATATCTGAGCTTACCTGACGGCCTAAGCTGTCCATGCCTGCATTCATAGATTGCTCTATCTCAGCCATCTTTTCATGAACACTTTCTATAAGCACATCTATCTGCTTAGCAACCTGTGCAGTGATTCCATCGGCTTTTTCCTGTCTCTCGTCAAGTATCTGCTGCAGCTCCTCTGCCTTAGCTTCCCTCTCCTCAACTATGGTTGAAAGCTCCTCTGCTTTTGATTCTTTCGTATTGAGCATCTCCTGAAGACGTTTTGCCTTTTCACGAAACTCATCAATTTGTGTTAACAAAAAATCATCTTTATCCATTTGTATATTATCCTCTTTTTTCTGCACTCTTTCACTACGGTTAACATCGTCTCTTGCTACACGGGATGCCATTACTGTTCTTGAAGGTACTGCCCGCTCCGCTTGTTCTGTCGATATAAATCTTTTTGCACGTCTATCAAATATACCTGACATTCGTATTCCTCCGATGGTTCAATTAAATACCATTAACATATATATTGTACCATTACATATTGTATTTGTAAACAAAAAAACCACGAAATATAGTGTAATCACAGGAGAAAAAGCAAAAATCCCACAGGGCATTTGCCCTGTGGGATAAAATATATACCGTGACTAATGAATTAGTCCTCTCCGTATAATTTAACGAGTTTCTCAAGGTGTGTATAACGTGCCTTAGCTGTCTCCTCAGACTTAGCAAAGAGTTTCTCTGCTCTCTCTGGGAATGGCTTGATAAGACGAGTATAACGTGCCTCGTTGTTAAGGAACTCCTGGTAAGATCCGTCGCCGGCCTTTGATGTAAGTGTGAATGGATTCTTTCCTTCAGCCTTGAGTGCAGGGTTGAATGAGAAGAGATTCCAGTATCCAGCCTTAACAGCCTTCTTCATCTCATCCTGGCAGTGGTTCATACCACCCTTAGCGATACCGTGAAGCTCGCAAGGTGCGTATCCGATGATGAGTGATGGTCCCGGATAAGCCTCAGCCTCTGTGATAGCCTTAACAGCCTGTGCTGGGTTTGCTCCAAGAGCGATCTGTGCAACATATACATATCCGTAGCTCATAGCGATCTCTGAAAGTGACTTCTTGCTTGTCTCTTTACCAGCTGCTGCGAACTGACATACCTCACCGATGTTAGAAGCCTTAGAAGCCTGTCCACCTGTGTTAGAGTACATCTCTGTATCGAATACCATTACGTTTACGTTCTCACCAGAAGCAAGTACATGGTCTAATCCACCGAAACCGATATCATATGCCCATCCGTCACCACCGAAGATCCATACAGATTTCTTTCCGAGGTAATCCTTCTTAGCAAGTACTTCTTTAGATTTCTCACATCCGGCTGCTGCTGCCTTCTCTAACTCTGCAATAAGAGCTGTTGTTGGCTCAACATTTGCCTTTGTGTCATCCTTTGTCTCAAGGAACTTATCTGCTGCTGCCTTGAACTCAGCTGTAGCCTTGTCTGATGCAGCGATCTCTTTAACAAGCTCGATAGCCTGGTCACGGAGATATCTCTGTCCAACTTCCATACCTAAACCATGCTCAGCATTATCCTCGAAGAGTGAGTTAGACCAAGCTGGTCCCTTCTTAGAGTTGATATTTACTGTGTATGGTGATGTAGCTGCCGGGTTACCCCAGATAGAAGAACATCCTGTTGCGTTAGAGATGTACATCTGCTCACCGAAGAGCTGTGTAATAAGTCTAGCGTAAGATGTCTCAGCACATCCTGCACATGAGCCTGAGAACTCAAGGAGTGGCTGGTTGAACTGTGATCCCTTAGGTGTTGTATCAACCATTCCGGCATCTGTCTTCTTAGAAACGTTAGCTACTAAGTAATCAAATACTGGCTGCTCTGCTGCCTGAGACTCCTGTGGCTGCATTGAGATAGCTGCTGTAGGACAAACTGTGATACACTCACCACATCCCATACAGTCAAGTGGAGATACGCTCATTGTATACTTGTAAGCGCCTGCCTTTGGCTTCATATCAGCAACCTTCATGTTGTCAGGAGCTGCCTTTACTTCGTCATCTGTAAGTAAGAATGGACGAATTGTAGCGTGAGAACATACAAATGCACAGTTGTTACACTGGATACACTTCTCTGGATCCCACTGTGGAACTGTAACGGCTGTTCCTCTCTTCTCGTATGCAGAAGCACCTGTTACATACTGTCCGTCTGCCTTGTCAGCGAATGCTGAAACTGGAAGGCTGTCTCCATCCATCTTAGCGATTGGATCAAGAAGCTCGTTAACAAGCTTAACAACCTCTGGACGTCCTGTGCGCTCTGCCTTAGGAGCATCTGCCTCTGGATTCTTCCAAGACTCTGGTACCTCTACCTTATGTACAGCGTCAACACCGGCATCGATAGCCTTGTAGTTCATCTCTACTACTGCATCACCCTTCTTTGAGTATGACTTCTTAGCAGCAGCCTTCATGTACTCTACAGCCTTATCGATAGGCATTACATCTGCAAGCTTGAAGAATGCAGACTGGAGAATTGTGTTAGTTCTCTTACCCATTCCGATCTCGATAGCCTTGTCGATAGCGTTGATTGTGTAAAGCTGAATGTTGTTGTCAGCGATATATTTCTTAGCGTCAGCGTTGAGGTGATGAGCAAGCTCTTCATCTGACCACTGGCAGTTGATCATGAATACTCCGCCCGGCTTAACATCCTGAACCATCTTCATGCCCTGGATAACATATGCAGGGTTGTGGCATGCTACGAAGTCAGCCTGGTTGATGTAGTATGGGCTTCTGATTGGGTTGTCACCAAATCTCAAGTGAGAAATTGTAACACCACCAGTCTTCTTTGAATCATACTGGAAGTATGCCTGGATGTATTTGTCTGTGTGGTCACCGATGATCTTTGTAGAGTTCTTGTTAGCACCTACAGTACCATCTCCGCCGAGACCCCAGAACTTGCACTCTTTTGTACCAGGTGCAGATGTGATAGGAGCTGGCTTAACCTCTGGAAGTGAAAGATTTGTAACATCATCCACGATTCCAATTGTAAATCTGTGCTTAGGAGCATCCTTCTCAAGCTCTGTATATACAGCAAATACTGAAGAAGGTGGTGTATCCTTAGATCCTAATCCGTAACGTCCGCCTACTAATACAACATCGTTCATTCCTGCTTCACGAAGTGTTGTAGCAACGTCTAAGTATAATGGCTCACCAAGTGATCCTGGCTCTTTTGTACGGTCTAATACAGCGATCTTCTTTGCAGTCTTTGGAATAGCATTAAGAAGAGCCTCTGAAGACCATGGACGGTAAAGACGTACCTTAATAAGTCCGACTTTCTCTCCCTTTGCTGTTAAGTAATCGATTACTTCCTCAGCTACATCATTGATAGAACCCATAGCGATGATTACACGATCAGCGTCAGGTGCTCCGTAGTAGTTGAATAATTTGTAATCTGTACCAAGCTTAGCATTAACCTTGTCCATGTACTTCTCAACAACTGCTGGAAGCTCATCATAGAACTTGTTACATGCCTCTCTATGCTGGAAGAAGATATCTCCGTTCTCGTGTGATCCACGAGCTGCTGGATGCTCTGGGTTAAGAGCGTGTGCTCTGAATTCAGCAACTGCATCCATTGGACACATCTCTTTGAGATCTTCATAATCCCACTTCTCGATCTTCTGAATCTCATGAGAAGTACGGAATCCATCGAAGAAGTTGATGAATGGAACCTTTCCCTCAAGTGCTGCACAGTGTGCAACCGGTGAAAGATCCATAACCTCCTGTGGATTTGTCTCACAAAGCATTGCGAAACCAGTCTGACGACAAGCATATACATCACTGTGATCACCGAAAATATTCAGTGCATGTGAAGATACTGTACGAGCTGATACGTCAAATACGCAAGGAAGATTCTCACCTGCGATTTTGTACATATTAGGGATCATAAGTAAAAGTCCCTGTGAAGCTGTAAATGTTGTAGTAAGTGCACCAGCTGCAAGAGATCCGTGAACTGTACCAGCGGCACCTGCCTCAGACTCCATCTCAACTACCTTTACAGTGCTTCCGAAAATGTTCTTCTGTCCTGCTGCTGACCACTGATCAACTGTATCAGCCATTGGGCTAGAAGGTGTGATAGGATAGATTCCGGCAACCTCTGTGTAGGCATATGCTACATGAGCGGCAGCGGTATTTCCATCCATCGACTGTTTTGCTCTAGACATGATATTTCCTCCTGTAAAATAAATGTTCAATTATAGACATGAATCAGAATGTCTCTACATAATAGTTTAGTTTGTGCGCTGTAAAAAATCAAGTTTTTTTAGCAATACATTGTACAAAAACCCTAAAATATTTATTAACAAGGTAAAATTTATGTACAAAAGGGCACAATGGCTATAAATCGCCTGTAAAACACTTGCAAAATACTGGTTTTACGTTAAAATAGAAACGATGTGTTACAGAAACGAACAGGTTATTAAATAGGAAAGGATTGAATAAAGACAAAATGATTAGTGCAAACAATATTACATTAAGAATTGGTAAAAAAGCTTTATTTGAGGATGTCAACATAAAATTCACAGAGGGAAACTGCTACGGACTTATTGGTGCAAACGGTGCCGGCAAGTCTACATTTTTAAAGATTCTCTCAGGACAGCTTGAGCCTACAAGCGGTGATATCGCAATCACTCCGGGACAGAGACTGTCATTCTTACAGCAGGATCACTTCAAGTACGATGAGTTTACAGTACTTGATACGGTTATCATGGGTAATAAGCGTCTCTATGATATCATGAAGGAGAAGGAAGCCATCTATATGAAGGAGGATTTCTCAGACGAGGACGGAATCCGTGCCAGCGAGCTTGAGGCTGAGTTTGCCGATATGGACGGCTGGAATGCTGAGTCGGATGCAGCTACTCTCTTAAACGGTCTCGGTGTATCTACTGATGATCACTACACTCTGATGGCAGATCTGCCGGGTGCAGTAAAGGTCAAGGTGCTTCTTGCTCAGGCACTGTTTGGAAATCCTGACATACTGCTTCTCGATGAGCCTACCAACCACTTAGACCTCGATGCCATCTCATGGCTTGAGGAATTCCTCATCAATTTCGAGAATACGGTCATCGTTGTATCCCATGACAGATACTTTCTCAACAAGGTCTGCACAAACATCGCCGACATGGATTACGGTAAGATCCAGCTCTACGCAGGAAACTATGATTTCTGGTATGAATCAAGCCAGCTTATTGTCCGTCAGATGAAGGAAGCAAACAAAAAGAAAGAGGAAAAAATCAAGGAGCTGCAGGAATTTATCCAGCGTTTCTCTGCCAATGCCTCTAAATCAAAGCAGGCTACATCAAGAAAGCGTGCCCTAGAAAAAATCCAGCTTGATGAAATACGTCCATCAAGCCGTAAATACCCATACATTGATTTCCGTCCTGAGCGTGAAATCGGAAACGATGTGCTCTTTGTCGAGGGTATTTCAAAAACCATCGACGGTGTAAAGGTACTTGACAATATCTCATTCACTGTCAACCACGATGACAAAATTGCATTTGTCGGAGGAAACGAGCTTGCAAAAACAACTATGTTTAAAATCCTTGCCGGAGAGCTTGAGCCTGACGAGGGCTCATATAAATGGGGTGTCACAACCAGCCAGTCATACTTTCCAAAGGACAATACCACAATCTTTGATACTGATGAGCTCATCGTTGACTGGCTCACACAGTACTCAGAAATCAAGGACGCCACATATGTGCGAGGTTTCCTTGGCCGTATGCTCTTTGCCGGTGAGGATGGAGTAAAGAAAATGCGTGTACTCTCCGGAGGAGAAAAGGTTCGTGTACTGCTCTCCCGCATGATGATCATGGGAAGCAATGTACTCATGTTCGATGAGCCTACAGACCACCTCGACATGGAGTCAATAACAGCATTAAACAACGGAATGATAAAATTCCCGGGAGTAATCCTCTTTGCCTGCCGTGACCACCAGGTAGTCCAGACAACCGCCAACCGAATCATAGAATTCCTGCCAAACGGTTCAATGATCGACAAGATCACAACCTACGACGAATATCTTGAGAGCGATGAGATGGCACGTAAGCGTCAGGTCTACTCAATGAGCGAGGACGATGAAAACGACAACTAAACGCTAATTAATTAAAAAGAAGCATCCCAATCCGGGATGCTTCTTTTATTAAGCCGTAAAGTAAGGTGGGTGATTCCCTGCCTGTCTTTGACTATAAAAACATATTATAATTATATCCACTGTTATAGGCCTGTGTATACCTTCCATTGGCGCCATACGTGTTAGTCTTTTCTGCCTCATTCTTTGCGGCATACTCAAGCATTGAAGCCTTGCTTGCCACTGCGTAAGCATAAGAGCCATTCCCCTTAAAAAGTGCATCAACCTTAGTCGAATCAGCCTTTTTAAATGTATCCTCGTCAACAGACAGCTTGCCGGACTTGGAATCCACTGTGATTCCCACCTTCGCAAGCGACTTTGAATTGATATCTGTAAGTGACTTCATAGACTCAAGATTTCTCGAAATCTGCTTTGTCTCGGAATCATCCGCAGCATTAATGAGGCTGTTGTAATCAGACACAAAAGCTGACACCTTCTTGTACGTAGCATCTGTATCGTCCTTGCGGCTGTTTTTGTAAAGAGCCTGCGCCGACTTTACCATGTCCTCTGACTCCGACTCAATGGACGCAAGTGTCTTCGCTGAATCCTTAGATGTAGAAACAGATGATGAGACAAGAGACTGGGCCTTTGAATTAAGGTTATTTCCATAATATGACTTGAGAAGTTTGAAATAGCTGCCACTTCTAATGCCACTATATGTAGTCATATCCATATTGGCAATAAAAGACGACGCTGCATTGCTGCTTCTACTGCTGCTAAAGCCTGAAAACAATGTGGATATGGATGACGAATCCCACATTCCAATTCCTCTCATAGTATCACTCCTTTGATAATCATGTAATCCGTTACCTTCTATATATTTTTAATATAGACGCTTTTCCAATTTATGTCAAGATAATATCTGCCGGTATTACCCAGCCCGGTATTACCCAGCCCGGTATTACTAACATATGAGCCGGTATTGTCGTCCTTTATATATCCTCTATCTGCCAGTCAACAGGCTCCACTCCATGCTCCTTAAGAAACTCATTGGCTTTACTAAAATGCTTACAGCCAAAAAAGCCTCTGTAAGCCGACAGCGGGCTTGGATGCGGTGCTGTCAATATCAGATGCTTTGGATTTGTAAGCATAGGAATCTTCGACTGCGCCGGACGTCCCCAGAGCATATATACTATAGGTCTGTCCTGCTCATTTACAGCCTCTATGATTGCATCCGTGAACTTCTCCCAGCCGTGTCCCTGATGCGAGTTGGCCTGATGAGCCCTGACGGTGAGTACCGTATTCAAAAGTAAAACACCCTGGTCAGCCCATTTCTTCAGGTATCCGTTATTGGGGATATCACACCCCAGATCATCGTTAAGCTCCTTGTAGATATTCTGCAGTGATGGTGGAATATCCTTCTGAGACGGAAGCACTGAAAACGACAATCCATGCGCCTGATTGACATTGTGGTACGGATCCTGTCCGAGGATGAGCACCTTCACCTTGTCAAGTGGCGTAAAATGCATGGCATTAAATATGTCATCTGCCGGAGGATATACCACATGTGTGGCATATTCATCTCTCACAAAATTGTACAAATCCCTATAATACGGTTTTTTAAACTCGGCTCCCACAGCCTTTGCCCACTCGCCGTCAAGCATACTCATAATCTTTATCTCCCGCCTATCTTCTGACCGACACACCTTTATCTGCCAGATAATTCTTTAAATCCATAATTTCAAGCTCCTTGTAGTGGAAAAGTGAAGCTGCAAGCGCTGCGTCCGCTTTTCCTTCTGTCAGAGCCTCGTAAAAATGCTCCTTTGTGCCTGCACCGCCCGATGCGATAACCGGAACAGAAACATTATCGGCAATAAGCCTTGTAAGCTCGATATCGTAGCCATCCTTTGTGCCGTCACAATCCATGCTTGTAAGAAGGATTTCTCCCGCTCCAAGCTCATTTGCCTTAACAGCCCACTCAATGGCATCAAGACCTGTATCTATGCGTCCTCCGTTCTTGTATACATTCCAGCCGCTTCCATCAGCACGACGTCTTGCATCGATTGCCACAACCACACACTGACTGCCAAACTTGTCAGCCGCATCACTTATGAGCCGAGGGGTATTTATAGCACTTGAATTTATTGAAATCTTGTCCGCACCCTCTCTAAGCAGTGCCTTAAAATCATCGACTGTTCTGATGCCACCGCCCACCGTGAACGGTATAAACACCTTTTCAGCGACCTTTCTGACCATATCCACAACAGTATTTCTGTTGTCGCTTGACGCCGTAATATCCAGAAAAACCACCTCATCTGCACCTGCCTTATCATAAGCAGCCGCAATCTCAACCGGGTCACCTGCATCTCTTAAATTGACAAAGTTTATGCCCTTCACAACACGTCCGTTATTCACATCCAGACATGGGATTATTCTCTTCGTAAACATATTATGCCTCCCCTATCCCTGCAAAATTTTTAAGTATCGAAAGTCCGACTGTGCTGCTCTTTTCCGGATGGAACTGGCAGGCGAACACATTGTTTTTCTCTACAGACGCATGAATGTGTGTGCTGTACTCTGTCGTTGCTGTGACAATTGCTTCATCAGCGGCTTTCAGATAGTACGAATGCACAAAATATACATACGGATGCTCTGAAAGACCTTTAAACAGCCTTCCATTGTTCTGTAAATCAAGTGAATTCCAGCCTATGTGAGGTATTTTAAGTCCTTCCTTATCTGGTATGCGAAGTATCTGTCCGTCAAGCACATGAAGCCCCTCAACGCCCTGACTCTCATCGCTTCCCTCAAATAATAGCTGAAGTCCCAGGCATATGCCAAGAAATGGCTTGTCCATGTCACAAACCTCGTGAATCACCTTGTCCAGCTCGTATTTTTTAAGCGAATTCATTGCATCTCCAAAAGCTCCGACTCCGGGAAGTATTACCTTATCGGCATTTAAAATCTCATGCCTGTCTCTGGTCACAATACTCTCCTCGCCTATAGCTGTAAGAGCCTTTTCCACACTTCGCAGGTTGCCTGCTCCATAATCGATGATTGCAATCATATCATTTTGTCTCCTCTTTAATGCCTAATTCATTTAATTTCTGTGTCAGTGCCAGTGTATAGTCATCTCTATCATCTATATTATATAGAGCAATGGCATCATCATATGATAAGCCATACTGACTGCTCAGGGTATCAGAAATAATGTTTTTAAGCTGCTCAAGCTGCAGCTCACATCCGTATTCCTTTGCATTGTCTGCATTTACAGCACATCGTCCTGCCGCACATACTAAGGAATCCGCTGCCATGGTTACATAGCCTGAATCGCTAAAGCTCTTATAGGCATCATACTTACCTGACACTGATGCAAGCACCGACAGCTTATTGTACAATTGCTTATCTTCACCCGAAAGCTTCAAGCCACTCAGCCTGCTGTATGCCTTTGTATACAGCTCTATTGAATCAGCTTTATTCTGTCCCAGATCAGCTATTGCCTGATTGTACGTATTCTGAGCATCAGTCACTTTGGAGTTGTTTCCGAGCAAAAAGGTGCATATGAGAACAAACACAACTATCGACATAACAAATACCCAGATTACTATAACAGGTCCCTTAGGAAGCTTAGGTCCCTTCTCCCATCCCATGTGCTCCTTCTTTTCCTTTGGAGCCTTTGGCTTTTTTTCTTTTTTAGGTTTTTTTGGCTTCTTTTCTTTTTTAGGCTTTTTGCCCTTCTTTGGCTTATCTGTGGCTTCGTTTAGCTCTCCGTCAGCATCCAGCGCTTCAAGTATCTGCTTATTCTCATCTGAGAGTGTCTTTGCGTCAGTTTCTGCACCTTCTGCTGTGCTCTGTATATCTGTGACATCATCTGACTGCGGCTCTTTTGTAAAAAATGATATTATTCTTTTTAAAAGGCTCTTTTTTTCAGTATCTTGTGCATCAACTGCTGCATCAGCCGTCTCGTGCACTTTCATCTGGCTGCTTGCATAATCATCTATATCAGCCCCTGTCTCACCGGTTTTTCCTTCAAGCAGATCACCGATATTATCCAGACCATCACTACCCAGTATGTCAAGTATATCCTTTGATGCATTTCCTGCCAAATCCGGCTCTCCTATTTCTTCAACCATCTGAGGTTCATTTGTTATTATACTCTCCGGAGTCTCCTCCTGTTTGGGATTCTCAGCCATTTCCGGCATGTTTGCATCCATCATCTCTATCCCAGAATCTGCCGGTGTAAAATTAAATACCGCATCGCTTAGATTATTGTCTGCTTTGTTTTCCTGTTTATCTCCCTGAGTCTCCTGTTCCTTCATCCTGCGGTCAAACTCAGTGAGCATATCATCAAGTGAAGCATCCTTGTCATCAGGAGCCGGAGTCTGTACATTAAGAGCCTGACCCTTGGCCTGCTCATTTTCCCTCTCAAGTTCCTTTTCAAAGTTCGACAGATACTCATCATATGTCTCATTTTCAAGCTCGTCCTCAAACTTTTTGAGGAATTCATCCTGATCAGCCCCAGACATCTTCGTATCTGTATCCTGCAGCTTATTCATTGAATCCAGCAAATTGTCCAGATAGTTTTCTGTCGATTTATCGCTCATTAGTATTCTCCATCTATAATCCATTAAAGGGTGCAGCTAAACAAGCCACACCCCCTTGTATCTAAATATATTATGCTTTATCAAGCAGCTTGTCAATCGCCTCTACAAGCTTTCCGATTTCAGGCTTTGTAAGCTGTGCGTCTGCTCCAAGCTGTTCACCCTTTTTCCTCATCTCTTCATTTACCAGTGAAGAGAATATGATAACCGGTATATCTCTAAGCTCTGCATCTGATTTTACAAGCTTTGTGAGTCTGTGCCCATCCATGAGTGGCATCTCAATATCAGTTATAATGCAGTCAAGATGCTTTGTAATATCGCCCTTTGCCTGCATAGCCTCTATCACATCCCAGGCCTCCTGACCATTCTCTTCCACTATGAGATTGGTATATCCCGACTTCTTAAGGCACTCGGTGATGAGCTTTGACAATAAAGCCGAATCCTCTGCGATAAGAATTGTAGCATCACTCCTATCTCTTGCCTCCATCTCATCGATATCATTAACCCTAAGTCCTGTCTGTGGACTAATAGAAGCAACTATAGCCTCAAAATCAAGGATAACTATAAGCCTGTCATCCATTTTGATAACACCTGTAGCAGTGCTGCCATGCTCGCCCGTCAGTGTCTCGTCAGGCTTTATGATATTCTCCCACGATACGCGGTGTATACCGATAACCTGATCTACATGAAATGCCACATTGAGTTTGTTAAAATTCGTAATGATAAATAAGCCTTTTTCATCCGTCTGTGGCAGATTAAGACAATTCTTTAAATTGATAACCGTAATCATTGTGTCACGTGGCATAAATATTCCCTCAACACTCGGATGAGTATTCGGAACAGGAGTGACCGGCATATATTGCAAAATCTCTCTGATCTTTGCGACATTGATTCCGTAGTGATTGTCTCCCAACGTGAATTCAAGTACCTCAAGCTCGTTTGTTCCTGACTCCAATAATATGTTCGTATCCATAATACAACCTCCACCTCTTAGTAATCTAAGTATATCATATGTTTTATAATTCAATCAAACTTTTTTCGTTATCTTTTATAACCGACATCTTAATATTGTCACATGCCGTACCCTGAGGTATCTTGAAAAGCAGCACCACATCAACCGCATCGTGCGCCTTTACGGTTCCCTGAAAAGTATTAAGGGAATATGTAAGGAATGTGCCCTCAGCCGTGTATTCCTTTCCATCGGGGAAAGTGGCTTTATATGTCCTGGCATTGCCAAACATATCAACATTTATATCCTCGTCTGTCGGATTTTTAAGAGTGAATTTCATAACCGCAAAAATATTACCGCTTCCTGCCGTTATAGAATAGTATGAGCCCTCATTGTACACATCTGACTCGTTTACTCCATCATATGTAATTTCAAGGCTGCCGTAGCCTGTTGCCTCGGCAAGTGACACCTTCTTTTCCTGCGTGGCAGAAGGCTCTTTCTGCGAATTGCTGCTCTTATCATTTCCAGCTTCAGATGTCTTATTATCCTGCGAAAGTGAATTATCAGGTGACGCCTCGTCCACTTTCTCAGTGTCGTCAGCATCCTCCATATCCCCACGTTTCTCCGTAGCGTTAGTCATGCCATCCTGCTGGTATATATTGTGTTTTGCAACAACATATGCTGAATAATTAGCGATAAGGCATTGTTCCTCATCAGTCATATCATATAATTTTGTTCCGCAGCCTGTCAACGTTATAATTGCTGTAAATGCCACAGCTGCCATTTTTATATTTCTTCCCATCATTGCAATAAACCCATTCTTATTCTATGACTTTTATCCTAATAATACATATAGTAACACATTTATTGATTGTTTGCAATAAATAACTCAAGTTCAAACCAGAATTCTACACCATCCTTGTGATTTATGACACCATACCCTCTGTGATGCAGTTCCATAATTGCCTTTACTATAGACAGTCCTATGCCGCTTCCGCCATATTCCCTTGTTCTGGCCTTGTCCACCTTATAGAACTTATTCCATATATTTTCTATATCCTTATCAGGTATCGGCTCTCCCGTGTTAAACACACTGACCCTCACACGGTCACTGTACATGCTGTATGATACAGTGATAGTACCACCTCTTGTGCAGTGATTTATCGCATTGCTGATATAGTTTGTCACAACCTCTTCAATCTTGTATATATCACCGCTCACATATACGGAATCAGTGCGGTCAAACTCAATTACAGCCTCATTTTTCTGTGCCAGAAGCTTAGATGAGTCTATAACCCCTCTGACAAGCGGTGTCAGATCAAACCTCGTCATCTCAAGCACATCACTGCCATCCTCCAGATGATTGAGAGATAAAAGCTTCATAACCATGCGGTTCATCTTGTCAGTCTCGTCCATGATGACATCACAGTAGAAGTTACGGCTCTCCTCATCGTCATTTACGACCTCTTTGAGCCCCTCAGCATAGCCTGAGATCAGAGCAAGCGGAGTTTTTAACTCATGTGACACATTTGACAAAAACTCCTTTCTCATCTCATCAATCTCTTCTTTTTTCTTTATATCACGCTGTAATTCATTGTTTGCCACCTTTAGTCTTGTGATGGTCTGCTCAAGTGTCTGCGACAGCTCATTCATATGCTCACCAAGCACATAAAGCTCCTTTGCACTGTTTTCCGTATCAATGTACTTCGCATCAAAATCAAGCTTCGCCATCCTTGTCGACAGCTCAGTCATATTTCTTATCGGCCTGGTCATGTTGCGAGCAACAATATATGCCATAAACACTCCCACAACAATAGCAGCCACTGTGCCTATTGCAAAAAAGCGGTTCGATATAGACACGCTCTCCTTAATGCTCTCAAGCGGTGTCTTCATGTATACAAAGTTACCGTCAATCAGTCTGTTATTTATGATGATATACTCTGTCCCCAGCCTTTTATCCTTCTGCCTTGTCATATTCAGGTTGTTGTAGTCTGCCGAATACGACGACATGCTTGCCTCCAAAAGCAGCTGGAATATTTCCTGATTGTCAGTGGTTCCCTCAATGATGACCTTACCGTATTTGTTGAACACAACCGCATCTATATTGGCGCCAACGCATTTCTTTTCAAATGCTACAGCAAACGTATCATCTGAAAGTTTATCATTTTTTGCAGCCAGGTCCACCATTTTGTATACCGCAAGCATCTCTTTTTCCTTGTTATATACATAATACTTTTCCAGCAGTGTGTTATTAGCCATCCAGAACACGCCTACTATCAGAAGTACAATGAATGAAATCACAAACGTAAGCTGCGTGGATAGCGTTTTTTTCTTTTTCATGGTGACACCTCTTATCCCGAATCCATTAGTCCTAAGCTTAACACTTACTGTATCTCGAACTTATATCCCACACCCCAGACAGTCTTTATATAGTCGCCTTTAGCGCCCATCTTGCTTCTTAATTTCTTCACATGTGTATCAATAGTCCTCGCATCGCCAAAATAATCATAGCTCCACACACTGTCAAGTATGCGCTCCCTGGTAAGAGCAATCCCCTGATTGCTCATAAAGTAATCCAAAAGCTCAAATTCCTTTACCGAAAGTTCAATATTCCTGCCATCAATAGCTACAGTGTGCGCCGTCTTGTCCATAACAATACCACCGGCCTCGCTTATTACTGCCTCCTTGCCCAGTTTATTCGCCCTGCGAAGGAGAGCATTTACCCTGGCCACCAGTATCTTTGGAGAAAATGGCTTTGAAATGTACTCATCAGCACCAATGTCAAAGCCGTTTAATTCATCACGCTCATCGCCCTTAGCTGTAAGCATAATAATCGGCACCTTTGAAGTCTGTCTGATTTCACGGCATACCTCAAAGCCATTTATCCTTGGCATCATTATATCGAGCACCAGCAGTGCTATGTCCTTCTGCTGATAAAATATATCAAGTGCCTCCTCGCCGTCTCCGGCCTCAAGTACCTCGTACCCTTCCCTTGCAAGGAAATCATGCACGAGCTTTCTCATCCTGCTCTCGTCATCTACCACCAGTATCTTTATTTTGTCCACTCTGTTGCATCCTGCCTTTCATCCAGTGCTTTTTCCCTCTCTTCTACTGCTTTTTCCCTTTTTTCAAGCTCCTTCTGCCAGTTTTCATATTTGTCTATCAGCTCATTCTCGTAGTCCACCACATACGGACTGTGTCCACTCACATATGTGATGCCAAACATAGTTACTATGGCAGCCGATAATACAATAGTAAAAAACAATGCCACATGGAACTTTTTCTTATAGCCTTCCGTCTGTTTTTTTACCTCGACAACCGCTTTTTTATCCTCAGGAATATAAATCGGACGGATATCCTCATTCTTGATATATGGGATTGTATGCAGATATTCCTGCAGTTCAACAAGAAACGATAGCCCTACAGGAGTAAAAAAATACCCCGGCTTGTTAAGCCTTAAATACAGCTTGTATACCGTATCCGGGTCAGACATATCAGTCTGATCCTTTATATATCGTATTCCGTCACTTTCTTTTTTAGCCTGCCTTGCCTCTTCCTTTGTCTGAAACTCAAACCCATCAACTACATACATCATATTCCCTCTTTCTAATCATCGCGCTCTGCAATCTCACCCGAACGATATGCCGCAATGAGATGCTTTAGATCAGCTATCTTTTCCTTCATCTTTATTCCGGCATCCGTATCTCCGACAAGTATTCTCTTATCAAGTACCTCTACAGCCTCACGCCTTGATACGATATCCCTCTCATCCCTTACTGCCGTCTCCGGTGATTCAAACGGCTCATGCGCTGTCAATGTCAGCCCATATGAATTGTAAATCAAGGTATATCCCGCGATGCCTGTCCGCCTGCGGTACGCCTTTGAAAAACCACCATCTATGACTATCACTCTGCCGTCGCACTTCACAGGGCTTTCACCTCTTAATCTGTGTACAGGAACATGTCCGTTTATGATATGGTCTCTTTTATCATGCAAACCAAACTCCTCGAGTATACGCTGCGCACACTCAGGCTTGTTTATATAGTCATAATAAAAGTTTTTCTTTTCTATTTTCATGTCATCGTCATCTATAAAATATCTCTCAAACGTAGCCATCTTATTTCTGCCATAAAGCGGAGAATATGGTGCTGTCCATATGTACCACATGATATCGCTGCCCTTTTGTCTTTCCAGCCTGTCGTCCGAGAAAAAAGCCTTTCTGACGTAAGTCTCCAGTATATCAAACAAAGCCTTGCCACTATACTCTTTACCGTAGATATTTACCTTTGCGAAGCTTCCGTCCTCCTCCATGGGGATGCATCCGTGGAAAAGCAGATTGCCATTATATACCTTGTACATGCTGCCTTTTTTAAGCAGCAGCCCAACGTGGTTTTTAAGCTTCTCGCAATGAATAAACGAGCTCCTGAGCCTCTGTATGACTTCCTCTTCCCCCTCTGTCAGCCTGTAAGGATCAGCCGGGTCAATTGTTGGAAAGCTTGTATCAAGCAGCTTATAAGTTCTGCCCTCAAGCTCTATAGTGCCCTGTTCATAATCAATATGTTCCAAAAGCAATCGTTCCTTCATGCCATACTCAGGCCACTTCTTAATGAGCTGTCCCTCCAGCTTGAAACGTATGATGGCAATGGCCTTGTGCATCTTCTTTATCAGATCACTCTCCATATTATCTGCGCCACTTGGAGCCACCTTAAACACAAATCTGGTGCATGGGTCATTCTTGTAAGCCTTCAGTGCAAACGTAGCAAGCGGAAGCATATTTATGCCATAGCCCTCCTCGACCACGTCCAGATTACCATATCTGATACTGTTTCTGACAACAGTTGCAATACATGCAGGATTTCCTGCGGCTGCCCCCATCCAGATAATATCGTGATTGCCCCACTGTATATCCAGCGAGTGATATCTGCACAGCCTGTCCATTATCAGATGCGGCCCCGCTCCCCTGTCGTATATATCACCAAGCACATGCAGATGGTCAACAGCAAGTCTCTGAATAAGCTCGGAAAGCACCACTATAAACTCCTCCGCAGTACCCAGCTCCACTGTTGTATTGATGATTGACTCGTAGTAAGCCTCCTTGTTTAACACCTCCGGCTTTTCTGTGATGAGCTCCTCTATAACATATGCATACTCCTCCGGCAAAGCTTTTCTCACCTTGGAGCGCGTATACTTTGACGAAACGGTCTTGCACACCTCTATCAGCTTATAAAGAGTCGTCTTATACCACGAGTCCATATCCGGCTCGTCCTGCTTAATAAGCTCCATCTTTTCCCTTGGGTAGTAGATGAGTGTGGCAAGCGCAGCCTTGTCAGCCTTGTTCATCGCCAGACCAAATACATCATCTATCTTCTTTCTTACAGCCCCAGAACCATTTTTCAGCACATGGGAAAAGGCTTCATACTCACCATGCACATCAGATACAAAGTGCTCTGTGCCCTTTGGCAGGTTTAAAATAGCCTGCAGATTGATAATCTCAGATGATGCCTTGCCTATTGTCGGATACATCTCCGACAACTGTTCCAAATAATGTAAGTGTTCTTTATCAATTGCTATATCATTCATTTATATCTAGACCTCATAATACTGATTCATCACCTTATTTATTTCCTTTTCAAGCTTACAGCCCGTGTATACACACTTCATAATACACTTTCTGATTGGCTCCTCAAAATTAGTACCCTCGCACTTATCCAAAACTCCCTGCAATGTAAGCTGTACAAGTATGCTCTCACCTGTCTGCGGATCTGTGGCTATGTTTTCGTACACCTTCTTGTAGTACTTATCACTCACTACCGGGTAGTCAGTAAGCGCCATTTCCCGCCACTTTCTAAAACTTAGCGACATATATTCACCTGCTCTTTTGTATATAATAAAACATTGTACCAATTAGCGGTGCTCTAATCAATGCCTCAGACACATTTATTTCAAAAAAGTTTTTTGATATTTATTATAAATAAAGCTGCATTTGTTTAAATAAAAAAAGTGTAAGCTGCATTCAGCTTACACTAATTAAGTTTCAGGACACCTCCCTTTTTATATAACAAACATTCTAATTTGACAGTAATTGACGTTTCTTATATATTTATTTATGTTTCAACAATAACCATTATAGTGTATTGCGCATGTCAATACTTGACCAAATTTGGAGTTTATTTTTTTAAAAAGAAGGGAGATTAGCTCATAAATGAACCGACTTGAAATAGTAAACAACATATCGACAAATATTGAGCGCGAACGCATAAAGCTTGGTATGTCCCAGGCACAGTTTGCAAAAGCACTTGATATGTCACTCTCCACCTACAAGCGAATAGCAAACGGAGAATCCTCTCGTATAGACATCTACACCGCTTACCTGATATACAAGCTGACAGGACGGTTTTCCTGCGAACTAACAGGCTTCAATGATGATGTAATAAACCTTGTAAAGCGCATCAAAAAGCTTTCCAAAAGCCAGCGCATACTTATAAACTCGATTATAGACACTGAGCTTGCGCTATCTGCCTACAAGGATGAAAGCTGTCATACGGAAGATCTGATTTCCGTCCTCATCCCGACAGGCAATATGACCGACGGCATGATTTTGGACTCCTACAATGTCGAAAAGCTTGATGTTTCAAATTACAGAAAAGCCTTCGGTGATGCCCTTCACATCGGAATCCGCATCACAAGCAATCATCTACATCCTGTATATAATAAAGGCGATATACTTCTAATCAGTCGAAACCCAATCCGCGACGGCGATACCGGTATCTTTATCAACGCACAGAACAAGCGTGCATACATCAGAAAACTCCACCAGAAAAACCCATGTGAGCTCACACCAATCAACAATTACGGTGAGACCTTTTATGTCGACAGCGATAATGTTGATGATATGAGCAAATGGATAAAATTCGGACACGTGCTCTGCAAGGTGCGCTAGCAGATTACTCTGTTATTTTAATATCATCAAAGCAGTCAAAGGTTGCAAAGTAGTCTGCCGGAGTTTCTGCTCTTCTGATGAGTTTTGCCTCTCCATTGCTTTCGAGCAATATCTCTGCTGAGCGAAGTCGTCCGTTGTAATTGTAGCCCATTGAGAAGCCGTGTGCTCCTGTATCATGGATTACCAGATAGTCTCCCATATCGATCTTCGGAAGCTGTCTGTCAATTGCAAACTTGTCACAGTTCTCACAGAGTGAGCCTACCACATCATATGTATGGTCACAAGGTGCATCCTCCTTGCCGAGCACTGTGATATGATGGTATGAGCCGTAAATAGCCGGTCTCATAAGGTTTGCCGCACACGCATCTACTCCTATATACTCCTTGTAGATATGCTTCTCATGGATAGCCTTTGTCACAAGACAGCCATACGGAGCCATCATAAAACGTCCCATCTCTGTATAAATAGCCACATCGCCCATTCCTGCCGGTACCAAAACCTCATCGTACACCTTATGTACACCGGCGCCGATAACTGATATATCGTTTGGTGTCTGATCCGGCTTATAAGCCACGCCAACTCCACCTGAAAGATTTACAAATCTAATATCGCAGCCGGTCTCATTTTTAAGCTCAACAACCAGCTCAAAAAGCTCCTTTGCAAGCTGTGGATAATACTCGTTGGTTACTGTATTGCTTGCCAGGAATGCATGCACGCCAAAGTATTTAGCGCCTTTTGACTTAAGAATTTTGAATGCCTCAAAAAGCTGTTCCTTTGTCATTCCATACTTGGAGTCTCCCGGATTGTCCATGATACCGTTTGACAGTGTGAACACTCCGCCCGGATTATATCTGCAGCTTATTGTCTCCGGAATATGTCCGATTGTTTCCTCCAAAAAATCAATATGTGTGAAATCATCGAGATTGATGATAGCACCAAGCTTGTCTGCATATGCAAATTCCTCTGCCGGTGTATCATTTGATGAAAACATGATATGCTCTCCGTCGAAGCCGCATGACTTTGCAAGCATAAGCTCTGTGTATGATGAGCAGTCACAGCCCATGTCATAATCCTTTAAAATCTTGAGCAGATATGGGTTTGGGGTAGCCTTTACAGCAAAATACTCTCTAAAACCCGGATTCCATGCAAATGCATCCTTTACAGCCTGCGCGTTGGCACGGATGCCAGCCTCGTCATATAAATGAAATGGTGTAGGAAATTGTTTAACAATCTCCTCTACCTGTTGTTTTGTCACAAATGGTGTCTTTTTCATGTTTATCTCCTAACTTTTACATAGTAAAGTGTACTAAAACATATGCTACAACAAAATGGGTATATTTTCAAGAATTTTTATGGTATAATTTCTCATTAGGTAAATGTCTTTACTTTTTTAAGTATAGTTGATATAACTATTCAAAACTGATATAACTATTTAAATTAAGATATAAAGGGAAACAGGAAAATGAACATTAAAGTACTTCAGTATATTGATAATACACCAAAAAATAATATAACTACCGGTCAGGTTGCTGTAACCGGTGATAACATTCCTTCCAATAGCAGCTCCGCTGTCAATAGCACCGGTGCTGATTTTGATCAGGTGCTTGACGATGCAAAAATGGCTGAGGCTGCTGTTGCCATTGACAGACTGATTGCCCAAAGTAACGGTGGCTCAGTTGATATGTCGCTTGTACAGAGGTTCTTTGATCAAAATGGTATAAATATCGAGCTTTGCCGTAATACAGTTTCTCCTTCTGCCGCAGTTAATAAGACAGCTGCTTATTCCGGTTCTCCTGCAATAAACAGTGGCTCTGTAAAGCTTGAAGCTTCCGGTTTGTCATGCTCTGCCGATCTTGATGCAATTTTTAATGAGGCTGCCTCAAAATACGGTGTGGATGCCAAATTCCTTAAGGCTATCGCCAAGTGCGAGTCTGACTTCTCCACAGAGTGCACCAGCCGTTCAGGTGCCATGGGTATCATGCAGCTCATGCCACAGACTGCTGCCTCACTTGGTGTCACAAACGCCTACGACCCATACCAGAATATCATGGGTGGCGCCAGGTACATAAGTGAAAAGCTTACCCAGTATAATGGTGACAAATCACTGGCCTTAGCTGCCTACAATGCAGGCTCCGGCAACGTAGCCAAATATGGCGGCATTCCGCCATTTAAAGAAACTCAGAACTATGTAGCAAAGGTTATGGCATACTATAATTCATAATAAATTGTATTCTGACTCACATAAAATTATATTTTAATTCAAAGTGGCTTGACAAATGCTGATGTATATAGTAAACTTAGCGAGTTGATAGTTGCTGATGTGGCTCAGAGGTAGAGCACTTCCTTGGTAAGGAAGGGGTCACGGGTTCAATTCCCGTCATCAGCTTATTTAAAGAAATAGTTTTTTTATATATTGAATGCCACAGACATAAAGCCTGTGGCATTCAATGTATATGAGGAAAAGCATATGCGACGTCAATTCAGTGCACATGAATAATTTTTAGTCGGAACTGAGTGTACCCCAACACATAGTTGAAATACAACAGCTCCTTTTGATGATATTATAGTAACACTTAATTGTGTCCTAAATATAGCCATGTGATAAATATTTTCTTAAATTTGGTAAATATCTACAAACAAACTCTTAATCCGGCAGAAATATTCTATATTTCAACAATATATTTCTCGTACGCATTGATAACAGTAGTTTCTCCCACCTTGTCAAGCCTGACAAACTGCCTGCCGTAACTCATATGAACATGTCCATGCACAAAATACCTTGGCTTATACTGCTCAATAAGCCTGTTAAACACATCAAAGCCGGTATGACATGTATCCTCACCATCATGCAGTCCCTTTGCCGGCGAATGGGTGACAAGCACATCAAAGCCTTTATTACGTTTAAGCTTCCACCACAGCTTCTTAACACGCTTTGTCATCTCCTTCTGAGTATACTGATTTTCTCCCGGTTTATAGCGGTTTGAGCCTCCCAGGCCAAGAAACCGTACACCCTCATATTCGTAAATCTCATCCTCAATGCATATGCAGCCTTCCGGCGGCTTTACATTGTATTTGTCATCGTGATTGCCATGCACATACAAAAGAGGGACTCCAACCATCGTTGTCAGAAAGGATAGATAGCTCGGGTTTAAGTCTCCACATGATACAATAATATCAATTCCTTTAAAATCCTCTTTCTTAAAGTATTCCCAGTACATTTTCGACTCTTCATCAGCTAAGAATAGTATCTTCATTACAGTTTATTTTCCTCTACACCCTTTAGTTCAACCACCATCTTTGCATTGTCAACAAACTCACTCATAGGCGGAATACTACCTACAACATTATCTACAAGCCAGTCCATTTTCATGATATCAGACGGTTTCATCTCGTGCTCACCTTTGTTTTTAAGCTCGCCCTTCTGATTATATATCTGTCCAAAGAACGGCACAACCTCACCCTTTGTGATATCGCTCTTTAAATGATCCGCAAGCCTTTTCACTCCATAAGGTACATGCTTTGAACAAATCAGGTCAATAACACCTGCAGACATGCCCCACCAGTAATTAAGTGCCTTAACCTGTTCCTGTCCTTCAGCCTTGTAGGAGCCTGCCAGTACGCTCTGCAAAAGCTTCTCATAAAACACTCCCCAGTTCCATATAGGCATGGCAAGGTTTAATGCCTGTCCATCCTGCAGCTTATACAGGCCAAAATATCTGGACGCGTCATTCGGAGTGATAATATCCTGATCTGATACATAATGGAGGTCATTTTCTGTGAGGAATTTATTCCTGTCATAATCCTTTGTCTTTGACCATGCCAGATATACCTTTGCCCTTGGATTCACACTTGCAACTCCCAGAGCAAACGCGTTGATATTGGCAATCATGCCATATATCGGGTAGTCTGCAATATATGCAACCCTTTCATTGTCTGTGACAGCTCCTGCTATCATTCCTGCGAGAAACTTTGCCTCATACATACGTCCATAGTATGTTCTGATATAAGGATGAGGCGCATTCAGCGAACAGTTGAGTATATAAACCTCCGGATGCTCAACAGCCACCTTTAAGCTGTTTGGCATCATCTGTGGTCCCACACAAAAAACTATATCGGCACCGGACTTTATGATATCTTCAAGCACCTGCTCCACATTGTTCTCATCTACACCTGCCACATATTCTGTCTCCAGTTTGTCTGAAAAGGTTTCATCAAGATACATACGCCCAAGCTCATGCGAATACAGCCATGCAGATGTCTTTGGCTCTCTCGGATACAAAAATACCACCTTAAGCTTCTTCGGTGTCTGAGGAATCAGATAATTGAGCAGACTCTTTTTGGTCTGCACCTTTTTCGGATCCAGCACCAGATTTATCTTGTGCTTTTCCCCTTCTGCTGCAAACTCCTTCCATGTATTGATGACGTTTTTGTTGTAATCATTCTCAGACATCTCAAGCATGGCATCCATGCCAAAGACCTCCATAAATACTGTAATAGCATCACCCAGCTTAATGTCCAACCTGTCACCACCGCGGAAATTATAGACCTTTGAAAAATCAAACATTACCTTGGCAAATTTTTCCTTGGTCTCATCATCCCATCTGCCCTCTTTTCCAACAAGCGAAAGAAGCTTATCAGCATTGCCCAGCTTCGTAAACTCCACCGAGCAAAGCCCCGTGATTTCATTGAACTTCATATACTCATAATAAAGCCTCACATCATAATCATCCGACAGCTTTGGAATCTTTCTGGTCACAATTGCAGGAATCGAAACGGCGTTGAAGTACTTGAGTACACTGACCCTCTTATTGCCCTCAAGCACATAATACCTGTTCATGTACTCAAATGCCTTGATTGGATCTCTGATTCCCTCATTCATCTGTGCATCTGACAGATTAGACCACTTCACTGCAAATTCGGTTTCCCAGTCCAATATCGGCATAAAATTTGCCGCAAATGAATATGTCCTGCCCATGGTGCTTGTTCCTACAACGAAATCCAAAGGCACCTGGACCAGCCCCATATTCTGCTCTGTCTGAATATCTGCCTCTGATAAGATTTCATCAAGCACTGGCAGATAAGGAAACTGTCCTTTAGCTATCCTTGCCCTGTATTCTTTTTTTCCCAGCTTTAATGCTTCTGAATATTCTGTTTCACCCATATTGTAATCTCCTTTTGAAACTATTTTAACATAAATTCAAAAAAATTAAACATTTCCTTTGATATTTTTAAAAACTCTGATATAATATATGTTAGGAAATAGGTACCACAGTTATATGGAGGATAAAATAATGCAAAATATATCTCGGGAAAATGCCGATATCATAGGCGAAGTAGCCAATATCTGCATAGGCAATGCAGCCACAACACTGAGCATGATTCTACAAAAACCGACAAATATTACGACTCCGATTGTAGAGGTTTTGAAAAAAGAGGATGCTCTCGATCATGATGATCGAATTTTAATTAAGGTTCCTTACACAAAAGGGCTTGACGGAACCAACCTACTTATTATAAAATTAAATGATGCATTGGTTATTGCCAATCTCATGATGGGAGGCGACGGAAGTAATGTTTCTGATATGACACTTGATGAAATCACACTTTCCGCCATATCGGAGGCTATGAACCAGATGTGTGGTACAATAGCTACATCAATGTCTTCGCTCTTAAACGAGCCAACCGACATAGGTTTTCCGCTTATCAATTCAAGTTATCAGAAGACCTTTGATATACCGGACGAGTTGTGTAACGGAACAGATATTGTCAAGGTGACATTCAGGCTGACTGTTGGAGATTTAATAGACAGTGATCTCTTACAGTTGTATCCAATAAGCATAGTAAAACAGATTATCAAACAGGAGGTTTAACAACATGGCTAGAATTTTAATAGTTGATGATGCAGCATTTATGAGAATGATGCTGAAGGATATCCTTACAAAGGGTGGATTCGAGATTGCAGGCGAGGCTGCTGACGGAAATGAGGCAGTTGCAAAGTACAATGAGCTCAAGCCTGACCTTGTAACACTTGACATCACTATGCCAAATAAGGATGGCATCCAGGCTTTAAAGGAAATTAAAGCAGCTGACCCAAATGCTACATGCGTTATGTGCTCTGCTATGGGACAGCAGTCTATGGTTATTGACGCTATCCAGTCAGGTGCCAAGGATTTCATCGTTAAGCCATTTCAGGCTGACCGTGTTATCGAGTCAATCAGAAAAGTACTTGGATAATATTTACATATAAAACAAGGTCTGTCAGTATAGCTGACAGACCTTGTTTTATTATATTTTTGTAACTGTTCAGTACCTTCACAGCTGCGCAAGACTCTCAATAGCCTTGTCATCAAGAATAACCTTTGCATGCTCCATAAGAAAAGCCCTTTTGTCAGCCCCTGCAATGATATCATCTGCATACTCATCTGCTATGACAGACATCTTTTCAAGCTCATGCTCATCATAGCCCGATAAATCCATGCTCATAAAGTACTCTCCCTCAAACTTAAAAAGCTGCGAGAATGGCATTGGTAGTCCTTTAATCATCTTTGCAAATCTGACAGCCACATCAAATTTTTCAAAAATGAACATTACAACAGACACCATATCCTGCTTTTTTGCAGTTGTCCTGCCTTTTTTATTTTTCTCATTCTCTGCAGCCTCAGCCGGCAGCGAATTAAGCAGTCCATTAACGATATCTTTAAGATGCTCCATCATGCCCTCAGTAGCAGGATGTTCAGAAAATGTCAGAGAAAGTGTGTGATCCGCCAAAAAATCTGCTCTCACAGTCTTGATCCCCGAATTAAAATCAGTTCCAAACTCTTCTGAAGCCATGTCAAATATCTGGTTCATGAATTCCTGGGTGCGCTCGCCATTGCTCATAATTTCATCCATTGTATATCCCAGATCATATATTTCTTCTTCTGAAATAACACATTTTATAGTGTGTTCACCTATTCTTGAAAACTCCATAACAAGCTTCACCTACTTTCTTTTTAGCTTTTGTCTGATACGGGATAGTGCATTGTCAATTGATTTGTCTGATTTTCCAAGCATATGCGCTATCGATGTATAATTATTTCCTTCCAGATACAATTGTAGCACTTTTTTCTCCATATTACTCAGTTTATTCCACAATTGTTCCTTAAATTCCTTAAATTTTTCCTTCTCTATGAGAAGCTGCTCAGGACTTGCAATATCATCTTGCAGCATTTCCTCAAACTCTGTACCATCACTGTCACTCTGCGAAAAGGATATATATGTGTTAAGCGGCATATGTTTCTTTCGGTTTGAAGCCTCAAGCGCCGAGCTAAGCTGCCTTGTGATGCATAGCTGTGCAAAGCTGTAGAAAGATGCTTCCTTGTCGCTCTTATAGTCTCTGACCGCTTTAAACAGGCCAATCATGCCCTCCTGAATAAGGTCATCATTCTCACCGCCTATCAGGTAGAGTGCATTCGTCTTTTTACGCACAAGCGGCTTATACTTTTCCAATATATAGTCCATGATTTCATTGTTGTCACCATGGTCATTTTTGTCATTATGAATCCTCATAATAAGCTCTTCATCCGTATATGCGCTGTAATCTTCCACTATATGCTTCCTATTCTATAAATATACAATTCATAATACACACCACTCATCCCGCGACATGTAATCTACTTTCCACTCTTAAGTCTCTGTCTGACTATCTCATATGCAAGCACGCCTGTCGCAACCGATGCGTTCAATGAGTCAATATCGCCCACCATAGGAATAGAAGCTGTCATATCACAGTTTTCCTTTACAAGTTTGCTGACTCCGTCACCCTCATTGCCTATGACAAGACCTATAGGACCTGTGAGGTTTAAGTCATACATGGTAGTGCCACCCATATCAGCACATACAAACCACATACCCTTTTCCTTAAGCTCCTTTATGGTATTTGAGATATTGGTAACCTTGGCAACAGGTGTATAGTTTATCGCACCTGCAGACGTCTTTGCCACTGTAGGGGTAAGTCCCACTGCGCGCCTTTTTGGTATTATGATGCCATGTGCACCCGCCTGATTTGCGGTACGGATTATTGCGCCAAGATTGTGTGGATCCTCTATACCGTCAAGTATGATGATAAAAGGCGGCTCGCCCTTTCTTTCGGCATTTTCCAGTATGTCCGAAACCTCGGCATATTCATATGCTGCTGAAACTGCAATGACACCCTGATGCTTGCCTGTCTCAGACATCTGATCAAGTCTTTCCTTTGCAACATAGTTTATGATTGCATCATGCTTTCTGGCCTCTCTTGTGATTGACTTTATTGGTCCGTCCTGACAGCCGTCAAGCACAAAAAGCTTGTCTATTGTCTTTCCCGAACGGAAAGCCTCTAGCACAGCATTTCTGCCCTCTATATAATTCTCATGAAATTTTTCTTTATTGTTGTTATCCATATTTTCCTCTTATTTTGTGCTATATTTCAATTCCTAAAAGCTCCACTCCAAGCTTAGTGAGTGAAACAACCCTCTCAAAATCATCCTTCAGATAAAGATAGCCCATGACCGCCTCAAGCCCTGTAGCTTTCCTGTAATCAGCCATTGTAGCGTTTTTTGCCATGGAAGGCGACTTGGCATTGCGCCCCCTGTGATACACATCACTCTCCTCCTCTGTCAGATGAGGTAAAAGTGCCTCTATCATGAGAGCCTGCGTATGCGCCTTTACTATATTACTTGTGTGCTTATGAAGCAGATTTGCCTTTGTATTGCCCTTTCCCACCACAACTGAGCGGATGACAATATCAAATATGCCATCACCGATATATGCAAGTGTAAGCGGCGAGTATGTCCTTATATCAACATCCTTTATTCCAAACTGTTCCTTAATATATGAGTCTATCTTCATACTATACAAGCTCCCATTTTACTCCCTCTCTGGTATCCTTTATGGCAACCCCCTTTGCCAGAAGCTCATCTCTTATGGCATCGGCTGTCGCAAAATCCTTTGCCTTTTTAGCGGCTGCACGCTCTGTAATTTTATCATTGATAAATGCCTCAAGCTCACTGTCTGCAGATGACGATGCCTCAAGTAAGGCCTTTCCTGATTCCCTAAGTCCCAGATCAAGCACCTGCTCAAAGTCATCGATAAGTGCAAGCTTTGTCCTGTCTGAGATATCAGCCTTAAGCACATCATACACTATGGTTATAGCCATTGATGTATTCAGATCATTTGAAACTGCATCAGTAAATTTCTTCTTAAAGTCAGCAAAAGCTGTCTCATCAATATCACCCTCATCCTTAAGCTCTGCCACACGCTTTGCAATCTTATTGTATGCCGCAACTGCATTGTCGAGCGCATCAAACGAAAACTCAAGAGGCTTTCTGTAGTGTGACTGTAAGCAGAAGAATCTGTAGGCAAGCGGATTGTAGCCCTTTTCCTGAAGCACCGAAACTGTGAGGATTGCACCCTTCGACTTGCTCATCTTGCCGGCTCTGTCATTTAAGTGATTGACATGGAACCAGTACTTGCACCAGTCGTGTCCCAGATAGCTCTCTGACTGTGCAATCTCATTGGTGTGATGTGGGAAAATATTGTCCACACCGCCACAGTGGATATCCACGTACTCTCCGAGATGCTTCATGCTGATGCATGAGCACTCTATATGCCAGCCCGGATATCCGACGCCCCATGGGCTGTCCCATTTAAGAGCCTGGTCTTCAAACTTAGACTGTGTAAACCAAAGTACGAAATCATTTTTATTCTTCTTGTTTACATCCTCCTCGACATCATCTCGCACTCCAACCTGAAGCTGTTCCTTCTCTACTGCTGAAGAAAACACAAAATAATCATCAAGCTTTGATGTATCGAAATATACATTGCCTCCTGCAAAATAGGCATAGCCCTTCTCGATAAGCACCTCCACCATATGGATGAATTCCGGAATACAGTTGGTTGCAGGCTCTACGACATCAGGCATCCTGTTATGTACAGCCGTGAAATCCTTGAAAAAGGCGTCCGTGTACTCCTTTGCCACCTCCATGACGCTCTTATGCTCACGCTTTGCGCCCTTTAGCATCTTGTCCTCTCCGGTATCTCCGTCGCTTGAGAGATGTCCCACATCAGTGATATTCATGACACGCTTTACATCATAGCCCACATAGCGAAGTGCCTTCTCAAGCACATCCTCCATGATGTATGAGCGGATATTTCCGATATGTGCAAAATGGTAAACTGTAGGTCCACATGTATACATGCCGATTTTGCCGTCAACACGCGGAACAACAGTATCAATCTGTCTTGTGAGTGTATTGTAAAACTTGAAATTGTTCTCCATTATTTATATCTCCTTTTGGATGATTTATAACTATCTTTTTATTTTAGCATGTTTTCCCTATATATTCAAATCAATCGGCCTGACAGCCGTTGCATCCGCTGCATCCTCCTCCGACCTGCATACTTGCCTCATAGAGACCTGTAAGTGAGCAGATTGCCTGTGATGCAATCCCCTCCTCGCGGCCTGTAAAACCAAGCCACTCCTCGGTCGTTGCCTTTATATTTACCTGTTCCTTTGCGATTTGCAGCGTATCAGCCACATTCTGCTCCATCTGCTCAATATACGGACGAAGCTTCGGCTTTTGTGCAATTACTGTCGCATCTATGTTTTCTATCACATAGCCTTTTTTTGCAATGAGGTCTCTCACATGCTCCAAAAGCTTAAGACTCGAAATCCCCTCATATGCCGGGTCTGTATCCGGGAAATGCTTTCCGATATCGCCAAGTGCCGCTGCACCCAAGAGTGCATCCATTATCGCATGCAACAGTACATCGGCATCCGAATGGCCTAAAAGCCCGAGTGTATGCGGAACCTTCACTCCTCCTAAAATCAAATCTCTGCCCTCAACAAGCTTGTGCACATCATAGCCCATTCCTACTCTCATATATCGTCTCTCTTTCTATCAGATACAACACCTCATGTTATTGTCAACTGTCATTGCTCTGTATTTTAGTTTTTAACTATAGTATACCTTATTTCTTCTGTTGCGCCAAGATATTATTTTCAGTAACTTTTTTCAAATAAAAGACCGCCCCGGACAAACCGGAGCGGTCTTTGTTAAAATGGTAATAGTCCATTAAATGTCTTATGCAAGTGCTGCAGTGATGATAGCCATTGAGTAAACCTCTCCTGCATTACATCCACGAGAAAGGTCATTGATTGGAGCATTGAGTCCAAGAAGGATTGGGCCGTATGCTTCGAAATTACCAAGTCTCTGTGCAATCTTGTATCCGATATTTCCTGCGTTGATATCAGGGAAGATAAATGTATTTGCATGACCCGCAACCTCAGACTGTGGGCACTTTGTGCGGGCTACACGTGGTGCAACTGCTGCGTCAAACTGGATTTCTCCCTCGATTGGAAGATTTGGATATTTCTCTTTTGCCTTATGAGCTGCGTTTCTCATCTTGTCAACGTCCTCGCCCTTTCCTGAGCCAAGTGTTGAGTAGCTTAAGAATGCAACCTTTGGATCGATACCGAAGATCTTAGCACACTCTGCTGTTTCTCCGGCGATTTCAACAAGCTCATCCTCTGTTGGATGGATATTGATAGCACAGTCACCCATTGCAAGAACCTCATTCTCACCTGTAGCAGATGGACGAACAAGGATAAAGCATGAAGAAACGATAGCGTTTCCTGGCTTTGTCTTGATAAGCTGTAATGCCGGACGTACTGTATCAGCTGTTGAGTATGTAGCTCCACCGAGAAGTGAATCTGCAACGCCCATCTTTACAAGCATTGTTCCAAAATAGTTAGCTGATGAAAGGATTCCCTTAGCCTGCTCCGGTGTAACACCCTTGCTCTTACGAAGCTCGCAGAATAATTCAACCATCTCATCCATACGGTCAAAGTTCATAGGATCTATAATCTCTGCTCCACGGATATTGAAACCGCTCTTCTCAGCGCTTGCACTAATCTTCTCAGGATCTCCGACAAGGATAGGATGTAAGAAGTTGCTTGCAAGTAAACGCGAAGCTGCCTCAAGGATACGTGGATCCTCTCCCTCTGTGAATACGATTTTCTTTGGGTCTTTCTTTAATATTTCGATTAACTGACCAAATCCAAACATGATAATGTCTCCTTTATGTATATTATTTATTATTTAAAACTATATCTGGTTTCACACCACTGACTATAATATACTTATTTTTCTCGAATATCAATAATTGTTAAAAGGTTGTCAAGATGTTCGCGAAAAAATCCAATCCATAATATTTCATGGCACAATAAAAGGAACCGGATTAATATTTTCCGATTCCTTTTATAATGATCACTATTTATTCGTTTAAGGAGTATTTATCATACAAAACCGTTTACTCTGCAAGTGCCTTAAATGCCTCATCAAGATCCTCAATTATATCATCCACATTCTCAGTTCCGATTGAAAGACGGATTGTGTTTGGCTTGATGCCCTGATCTAAGAGCTCTGCTTCATTGCACTCTGAGTGTGTGGTAGAAGCCGGATGTATAGCAAGTGACTTAACATCAGCTACGTTTGCAAGCAGTGAGAAAAGCTCAAGGTTGTCAATAAATTTCTGCGCTTCCTTTGCTCCACCCTTAATCTCGAATGTAAATATAGAGCCGCCTCCGTTAGGGAAGTATTTCTTGTAAAGTTCCTGCTGCTCTTTATCCTCTGAAATAGATGGATGATTAACCTTCTCTACGAGTGGCTGATCCTTTAAGTACTGAACTACCTTGAGTGCATTCTCAACATGACGCTCCACACGAAGCGAAAGTGTCTCAAGTCCCTGAAGGAAGATAAATGAATGAACAGGCGAAATTGTTGCTCCTGTATCACGAAGTAAAATTGCCCTGATATATGTCGCAAATGCTGCCGGTGCGCAATCCTTTGCAAAGCTTACTCCGTGGTATGATACGTTTGGCTCTACAAGCCATGGCCATTTATCATTCTGTGTCCAGTCGAATTTACCGCTGTCAATTATAACTCCACCAATTGTTGTTCCGTGTCCACCGATGAACTTTGTTGCTGAGTGAACCACGATATCAGCACCGTACTCAATCGGACGGACAAGATATGGTGTAGCAAAGGTATTATCTACGATAAGTGGGATTCCTGCCTCATGCGCGATATTTGCAATTTTTTCGATATCTACCACCTCTGAGTTTGGATTTCCGAGTGTCTCTATTTCAATAGCTTTTGTATTCTCTTTGATGGCAGCCTTGATTCCATCATAATCGAATGGATCTACGAATGTAGCCTCAATTCCGTAATCAGGAAGTGTGTGTGCCAAGAGATTGTATGTACCGCCGTAGATATTCTTTGCTGCAACAATATGGTCACCTGCGTGTGCTACTGCCTGGAAAGCATATGTGAGTGCCGCTGCTCCGGAACCAACAGCAAGTGCTGCCACGCCACCCTCGAGTGCTGCAATTCTTCTCTCGAATACATCCTCTGTAGGGTTTGTCAGTCTGCCGTAGATATTTCCTGCATCTCTGAGTCCGAATCTGTCTGCCGCATGCTCACTGTTATGGAACACATATGATGAAGTAAGGTAGATTGGAACTGCTCTCGCATCTGTAACCGGATCAGGTGTTTCCTGTCCTACATGTAACTGTAATGTCTCAAATTTTAAATTTCTGTCTGCATAATGTTTCTTGCTCATATTAATATCCTCCTATTAATGATATGTTAATGTTATTTGTTTTTAATTTTAATTCCGGGATGCTGTTCCCTTGAACTAATCATATCATATCATCTTTCTAGGAAAAGTGTTAATACTTATAACTAAGAGCTTGCTATAAATATATTTTATAAGCAATTGCTTTCCAAAACATCAGAAAGCTCTCTCGTAGCTGCACCAACATCCATGTTATTTACTGCATAATCACATATCTGACGGTTGCGTTTCTCTGCATCTATGGACAGAATACGCAGTGTCTTTTCTTCTATTGAGTAATCCTGTTCTATGATATCCCGGATTAAGAGCTCCTTGTCACGCGCCACATACACTATAACAGTAGGAAAATGGCGCTTCATTGCAATGGCACCACACATGTCAAGCGGCATCACGACAAAGTGTCCCTTTGCAAGCACTGCCTCTATATCCTCCATTTTGGTGCCATACTGTATTCCTGCGTATCTTGTCTTTTCAAAGAAATCCTGTGCATTGAACTCCTCCTCCGTCAGGTACCTGTGCTTATCTCCGGGCTTGGTACAGTATGTTTTCGGATTCTCAAACTGCTCCATGGCGCACAGGCTGTCTGAGAGCGCTGTCTTTCCCGAGCCTGATGGTCCGACAAGCGCCACAACTGACGGATTCTTTATATTTTTATTTCTATATAATGACGCATTTATTATCTGCTCCACGAGATATACAAACTCTGTGATATTATTGACCGATAACAGTCCTGTCATTTTTGAATTCCACGGCTTTCGCATGAGCACAGGATATGTGGCCGGTGTCTCAAGCACATTGTGTATGGCATCATCTAAAATAATATCAAACTGCACGAGATTTTTTGCATTGCCAAGTATGATATTTTCTGTCGGAAAATCAGGAAATGCTTCCATTATCTGACTCGCTCTCACTCCCATGAAGCCCGGTGCCACCGCAGTGATAAAATAGACCTCTCCGATATCCATGAGCTTTCTTATCATCCGCTTTGTCTCTTCTGTAGGCTTCTGCCTCTCGTAAAGTGTATTATCCCGGTAAAATTCCTTTATGACAGAGGCTCTGCCGGTATTCTCCCAGGAATCTATATCATCCAGCGCAAGAGGTGGGGTGATATTATATTTTTTGTTTGCCATATCTATGGCTATGCTATTGAATGGGGCTGTCACATCATCCCAGTCAAGTCCTATTTTAGGTCTTATCATGCTTATCCCTTTCTGCTTCGTAACTATTTATAACAAAAAGACCTGCAACAACTGCAAGTCTTAACAAGTAGCGAGGGAGAGACTCGAACTCTCAACCTCCCGGGTATGAACCGGACGCTCTAGCCAGTTGAGCCACCTCGCCATATTGATTGATATCCTTTAAAAGGATGGGACCTACAGGGCTCGAACCTGTGACCCTCTGCTTGTAAGGCAGATGCTCTCCCAGCTGAGCTAAGATCCCATGTCGTCAACCGACTTGATTATTATATACAGTCGGCACCTTATTGTCAACAACTTTTTTCATTTTATTTAAAAAAATTTCAACTATTCAGAAGTCTCTCCACAAGCTTCACGCACTCTGCCGCATCCTTTGAATATCCGTCGGCTCCTATCTCGTCTGCAAAGCTTTGTGTAATGCAGGCTCCACCGATTACAACCTTACTCTTACAGCCCTTTTCCTTACAGATTTCCACTACATCCTTCATGCGCATCATGGTGGTAGTCATAAGAGCTGACAGTCCGATAACTGCCGCATTCGTCTCAATCGCCTTGTTGACAATATCCTCACAAGGCACATCCTTTCCCATATCAATCACGTTGTAGCCATAGTTTTTAAGCATAAGCACGACAAGATTCTTTCCTATATCATGGATATCCCCCTCCACCGTTGCAATGACAAGAGTCGGCATATCATCACCTGAGTCCTTCTTTTCAAGTAACGGCTCCAGATGTTCTATAGCAAGCTTCATGGTATTCGCACTGCCGATAAGCTGTGGCAGAAAATACTTCTTCTGGTTGAAAAGCTCTCCCACCTCATTAATAGCCGGAATCAGGCTGTTATTAATAATCTCGTCAGGCTTTGCACCATCAGAAAGCATTTTCTTTACTTCATCAATTATACTGCCCTTGTTTCCCTTTAAGACAGCCTGAAATACCGCATCCTTACTGCCTGCTGCGCATGTGCCGTTTGAAGCAGACGCATCATTGTCCGACTTTTTCACAACAACAGTCTCATATTGGGCCTTTTCCTCCGCAAGCCTGCTCATGCGCTCAATGTAAGCAATATCGCTGTCAGGTCTGTCAAGCAGCATATCAGATGCAAATGCCGCATTCATCAAAAGCTCCTGTGATGGATTGGCAATAGCCATGGTGAGTCCCTTGCATATGGCCATTGTAAGAAACGCTGTGTTCACATACATACGCTCAGGCAGTCCGAAGGATATATTTGAAAGTCCGCATATTGTAGGAAGCTTTTTCTCATCCTTGCAGTACGCAATGGTCTCATAGCACTCGATTGCGGCCTTTGGATTTGCACCTATTGTCGCAACAAGTCCATCCACCACGATGTCCTCATGTGCCATTCCAAGCGAAAGTGCCTTGTCATAAATAGTATTTATAATCTGCTTTTTCTCCTCGACATCCTTCGGCAAACCTGCATCCGAAAGCGGTAAAAGTATGAACATTGCTCCGTATTTTGCCGCAAGAGGCAATAATTTTTCCATCTTCTCTGTCTCAAGAGAAATGGAATTGATGAGAGCTCTTCCCGGATAAATCTTAAGAGCCTCCTCTATTACCTCCACATAGCTTGAATCAATACAAAGAGGGCAGTCCACTGTTGATGAAACCTCATATATAACCGATTTCATCATCTCCTTCTCATCGATACCATTCATGCCCATATTGATATCAAGTATTCCCGCACCATTTGTTTCCTGCTCCATAGCCATCTGGCGCACCAGGTCAAGCTTTCCCTCACGAAGCTGTGCCTGCAGCTTTTTCTTGCCTGTAGGATTGATTCTCTCTCCGACCACAGTAAAGTTGCCATCTAAGTCAATCTCTACATTCTTTCGTTCGGACGCAAGCACTCTTCTATGATGCTCAAGCGGCTTATGAACAGGCATTGACTTTACAGCCTCTGTGAGAGCCCGTATATGCTCCGGTGTGGTACCACAGCAGCCTCCGACAATGGATGCACCTGCCTTCACAAGCCCTCTCATCGCATCGGCAAACATATCCGGAGTCATCTTGTATACAGTTTTACCATCCTCAAGCTCCGGAAGCCCCGCATTTGGCTTGGCAATAAGAGGCACTGTAGAGTACTCTGCCATTTTTTCAACCAGCGCTATCATCTCAGCAGGTCCCGTCGAGCAGTTCACACCGATAGCATCCACTCCAAGTGACTGCAGCACAACAACTGCTGTCTCAGGCGGTGTACCAAAAAGAGTCCTGCCATCCTCGTTGTAGGTGAGTGTCACCATAATAGGCAGGTCGCTTACCTCTTTTATAGCAAGCACTGCCGCTCTGCACTCCTGAAGACTCATCATTGTCTCAACCACAAAAACATCTGCGCCCGCCGCATCAAGGATCCTCGCCTGCTCCTTGTACACCTCCAAAAGCTCCTCAAACATCAGATCCCCGAGTGGAAAAAGCTGTCTGCCGGTCATCGTCATGTCTGCTGCTACAAGTGCCCTATCCCCGACAGCCTGCTTTGACAGGCCAACCAGTGTGGTATTTATCTCGTTAATTTTCTCCTGTAAACCATATTCTAAAAGCTTAATCCTGTTTCCTGTAAATGTAGGTGCATAAACAATATTCGTGCCGTTATCGACATAAGCCTTCTGCAAATCAAGAATCACCTGCGGATGCTCCATCACCCATTCCTCCGGACACACTCCTACCGGCATGCCTGCTGCCATCAGGTTTGTACCGGTCGCTCCATCCAGGATAACTATGTTTTCTCTGATATATTTTCTGAATTCTTCTCTTGTCATTTCGTTTCCTTTTCTGTTTCAGCTGTTATTCACTCCACAGTGTAAAATATTTCAAAGCAAAAGCTATGTGCTCTTCATCCTTGAAATTTGTGATAATTTATATTATCATTGTAACCGATTTTAAAACACAAAAATCAATAGTCTATTCACCATAATATACTAAAACACTATATTTTTCAAACAAAAGAAAGGATTTCTTATGAAACTTATCGCTTTAGATCTTGACGGAACACTTTTCAACAACAAAAGTCAGATATCCAAGGAAAATATAAAAGCTATAAAAGAGGCAACTGCTGCCGGGATAAATGTGGTCATCTCCACCGGCCGTCCATTCGGAGGGCTGCCGTTTGAGGCAATTAAGGACACCGGCATCCGCTACGCTATCACTGCAAACGGAAGTGCAATCTACGAGATTGACACCAAAAAATGTCTTTACGAAAACTGCCTTTCTGATGAGACAGCGTTTTCAATAATTGATTACCTGATGACAAAGCGCGTTCATATGGATGCCTTCATAAACGGCTGTGGCTATTCTCCATACAAGTGTCTCGAGGATGCAAAGGATCTCAAAATGCCTCCTTCTATAAAGGAATACATCATGACAACCAGAAAACGTGTGAACGATATCACTGAAATGATGCGCGAAAACAATTACCATATGCAGAAAATGACCATCAATTTCCCAAAGGATGTAGATGATAACTACTACTGCCGCGACGAAGTATTTGAGCATCTGAAAAAAATCCCTGAAATCACGCTCGTAAGCGGTGGCTACGGTAATCTGGAATTCACAAAAGCAGGCGTTGACAAAGGTGTGGCACTTCACAAGCTGGCTCAAATCCTGAATATAGCAGCTGACGAGACAATGGCTGTCGGTGACACTGAAAACGACATGGCTATCGTAAAAGCCGCACACATCGGCGTGGCCATGGGAAATGCAACCGATGAGCTTAAGGCACAGGCTGATTACGTCACCGACACAAACGAAAATGACGGCGTAGCCAAGGCTATCCGCCACTTTATGGATTAATCTCACAAATTTAATATAACGATACCGGTCATATAAGAGTATAATAGTTGTTTAGCACAAAATAGCTGTTTAACACACAATAAATAATCACCTGTCATATATATCCAAAGAAGCACATATACTTCTAAGACAACATATGACAGGTGATTTTTTGATTGTAAAAAAATATTTATCCAATCCACTTGTGACCGGAACTATCTTCCTGACACTTGCCGGTACAACCAGTCGGTTTATGGGATTTTTCTTTCGCATATTTCTTAATAACGTCATGGGCTCAACAGGTCTTGGACTCTATCAGCTTGTGATTCCACTCATGTCCGTATGCATGTCACTCTGCTGCAACGGCTTTCAGACTGCTACATCAAAGCTTGTTGCCGAAAAACCTCAAAACAGGCAGATTATACTCATTTGTGCAATAATTATGTCAGCCACCATTGCTCTTTTACTCACAATTATTATGTATTCCAATGCCAACTACATAAGCATTTGTATTTTAAGTGAGTCACGCTGTACAGAGCTTGTCAAGGCGCTGTCCTTTTCCATTCTGCCCGCTGCTATCCATTCCTGCATAAACGGATACTATTATGGATTGAAAAAAGCAGCCGTTCCAGCTGCCACTCAATTAATTGAGCAGACCGCACGCATTGGCACCTGCTATCTGATATACGCAATACTATCTGACGGTGGCAGCTGCTTTAAGCCTGTATACTCTATATATGGCATCGTGGCAGGCGAAGCGAGCGCAACCGTCTTTTCCGTTATCACAATAAAAAAAGATTTCTCATACTTTAAAATATCCGTCAAAAGCCTGAAAACAACAGCCTATGGCATGGCTGCGCTTTTCATCCCTTTATCACTAAACTACATATTGGCAAGCTTTTCATCCTCCGTCGAAAATGTGCTTATCCCGAGAACTCTTAAGCTCTACGGACTATCACCGGCATTGGCCCTTGACATATTTGGAACCATTTCCGGTCTTACCCTTCCCGTGCTTTTATTTCCCGGTGTACTTTGCAGCTGTGCCTGCGTGATGCTTCTGCCATCTGTTTCTGAAGCAAATGCCGCCGGAAAGGATACAAAAATCACAAAAACCATAAACTCCTGTGCCTTATTCGGACTATGCTTTGGACTTATCTTTACATGCATATTCTATCTGCTGTCGGATTTTATAGGGGATTTTCTTTTTTCATCGAAGCTTTGTGGATATTTCCTTAGAAGACTGTGTTTTCTGTGCCCACTGATGCACATAAGCGGAATGCTCTGCAGCATACTGCACGGTCTGGGTAAAGCAAAGCAGGTGCTCTTTGTCAATCTGCTCACCTGTGCGATAAGAATTCTGATGATTATGCTTCTCGTACCCCACTATGGGATAGATGCATATCTGTGGGCTATGCTTGTGTCGCATGTGTTTATGACACTTGCTGTCGGGATTCTCACCTGCCACACAGCACACAAATAAAAAAAGCCTGCACATACTCCAGGCATACCGGAATATGTGCAGACTCATAAAATTACAGATTATACACGTGAAAGGTACTCACCTGTTCTTGTATCAATCTTGATAACATCATCTGTCTCAACAAAAAGTGGTACATAAACTGTAGCACCTGTCTCAACTGTAGCAGGCTTTGTAGCACCTGTTGCTGTATCACCCTTGAAGCCAGGCTCTGTCTCTGTAACAGTAAGCTCAACGAAAAGTGGTGGCTCAACTGCAAATACATTGCCCTTGTGTGAGCAAACCTTACACATCTCGTTCTCTTTTACAAACTTGAGAGCATCGCCAACCTCATCCTTTGGTAAGTCAATCTGGTCATATGTCTCAACATCCATGAAATGATAGAAATCATCATCTGCATAAAGATACTGCATATCCTTACGGTCAATGTGTGCTGTAGGGCATTTCTCTGTTGGACGGAATGTCTTCTCAACAACACCACCACTGATGATATTCTTTAACTTTGTACGTACAAATGCTGCACCTTTTCCTGGTTTAACATGCTGAAATTCGATAATCTGATAGATGTTTCCCTCGAACTCGATAGTAACACCGTTTCTGAAATCTCCTGCTGAAATCATTAGTTACTTCCTCCTTAAATCGTGCGAGCCTAAGCTCTCTCATTCGTCCATTTTACAATAAAAAGCAATACATTTCAAGTATTTATTTTCTATTGCATGAATTTGTATTGGTTTTATATTAGTTTCTAGCCTCGATATCCGATATCATAGCTATTCTCTTTGCGTGTCTGCCGCCCTCAAACTCGGCTGTCAGATAAGCCTTTACGATATCCTTTGCAAGCTCAACACCTACAATCCTCTCACCAAAGGCTATGATATTGGCATTGTTGTGCTGTTTTACAAGGCGTGCTGTGGCTGTGTCTGAGCACACTGCCGCACGGATGCCGTTGACCTTGTTGGCTGCTATTGAGATACCTACACCGGTACCGCATATCAGTATTCCGCAGTCAAACTCGCCTGATGCCACTGCATTAGCCACCTTCTCACCATACTCCGGGTAATTGCAGCTCTCACTTGAATCTGTGCCGAAGTTGGTCACCTCGTGCCCCATGCTCTCAACGTACTCCATTATTGTCTTTTTAAGCTCAACTGCTGCGTGATCGTTTCCGATTGCAATCTTCATAATATATATGCCTCCAAATTTTAAATTATTAGTTAAAAATTATTTATTTACTTTCTTTAAATGCCTCTTGTAGCATGCAATTACAGGCTTTTCAATAAAGCGCTTAAGCACAATCTGTATCTCCTCATGCGGGTCAATAGGTGCTACAAGTATTGACCTGATGCCCGTAAGATTAGCTCCGATGATATCTGTAAATATCTGATCTCCCACAAAAAGAGTGTTTTTCGTATCTGTGCCAAGCCTCTCCATTGCTGTACGATAGCCTGATGGCTTGGGCTTTCCTGCCTTGTAGATATACTTTATCCCAACCTGCTTAGCAAAGCTCTTCACACGCGGCTCTTTGTTATTTGAGAGCACAAGGCACGAAAAACCAAGCTCCTTAAGGTGCTTAAACAAAGCAATCGCCCGCTCATCAGCAGGCGAACCATGAGTCACAAGGGTGTTGTCAATATCAAAAATAATGCCCCTGTAGCCCTCCTTATATAATTTATCAAAATCTATGCTGTATGTCGAGTCAATGTACTCTCCCGGGTATAAAAAACTCATAGTATAAAATTCTCTGTCTCCCTGTTAATCTGTTCATTCAAGGCTGCCTGCTGCATAACGGTGACATCCGCACTGCCAACAAAACGCTGATACTGCTGCAATACCTTATCCTTGTCTAAATCGGATACAGCCTTTGTGACATCAAGTGTGCTGATATCACTGTCAGCACCCTTAAGCTCATAGCTCGCATTGGAATCATATGTCTTTGCATAATCAAGCGAGGTAAAGCTCTGCCTTGCCCTTGCAGCCTCATAATCAGCCGTATCATCAGCAATGGATTGCTGTGAAGCTGTGTCATCCACTGCCTGCTTCGAACTCATAATCTGGCTGTTTCTAAGCTCGTTTACCCTTATGGAATTGTATGAATAAAAGCCTTCGCTCGGGCGAATACCGGAAATGTTCATACGCACCTTCCCATCCTGTTTTAAATAAAAACTGCTGCCTAAACACTATTTGGTGTCAAGCATCTTTTTAAGCTCTGTCATAAATGTATTGACATCCTTAAACTCTCTGTAAACCGACGCAAACCTCACATATGCTACCGCATCAAGGTCCTTTAATCTGTCCATAATCAGCTCTCCGATGAGTGATGTAGAGATTTCCTTTTCCTCTCTGGCAAAGATTTCTATCTCGACCTCATCTACAAGCTTTGAGATTGTATCTGCTGAAATCGGTCTCTTGTGACATGCAAGAAGCACGCCCTTTTCAATCTTGGAGCGGTCATACTGCTCTCTGTTGTTATCCTTTTTTATAACGATGAGCGGGATTGTCTCCACCTTCTCATATGTAGTGAAACGCTTGCCGCAATCATCGCACAGCCTTCTGCGCCTGATAGAGCTGTTGTCATCAGCCGGTCTTGAGTCTATTACCCTTGTGTTGTCACTACTGCAAAATGGACACTTCATGCTGTACCCTCCGTAGATATCATATAATATGAAGAAGCAAAATATCTTTGTTTCTCATTATAATACTTCAAATCATCATCTGTATTTAAAAAGACCTATACATATTTCAGTATATCTATACTAATTTTCGTTGTCAATATGTTTTGTACTGATTTCGACTTTTTTATCACATTTTTGTTATCAATGGTTCTGAGCAGTTACCTATTTATAAAATCATAACAGCTTGCGCCGCATATCAGACTCACATATATTTACCAATATTATATCGGGTCCAATCTTCACAATCTTAACCCATGGAATACAATATTCGTAATCCCTGCAAAATATTCCCATATATTTTCCCGGTCCCGGCACGATAATCGCACAGATTTTGCCACAGACCGGGTCAAACTCCAAATCCCGCACATGCCCTATGAACCTGCCCTCCTCCACGCTCACAACCTCTTTTTCACATAAATCCAGAAAACGCATAAAACAGACCTCCCTTGGTCTATCTTATGCGTTTCTTTTTGATTTTGTGCTTATAAAAGCGTTTTATTCATAAAATTATACATTAAATCTGAAAAGAATTACATCTCCGTCCTTAACAACGTACTCTTTTCCTTCCATGCCTACGATGCCCTTTTCTCTTGCGGCTGCAAGGCTTCCGTTGTCGAGAAGATCCTGATAGTTGACTACCTCTGCCTTGATAAAGCCACGCTCGAAGTCAGTATGTATCTTGCCGGCCGCCTGTGGTGCCTTTGTACCTTTCTTTATAGTCCATGCACGGCACTCATCCTCTCCTGCTGTGAGGAAGGAAATAAGTCCGAGAAGTGAATAGCTGGCTGCTACAAGCTTATCGAGACCGCTTGACTCAACACCTAAATCCTCAAGGTACTCCTTCTTTTCGTCCTCATCGAGATCTGCAAGCTCCTGCTCAATCTGTGCACAGATAACAAATACCTCTGCGCCCTCTTCCTTTGCCATTTCTCTTACCTTTGCAACATGCGGATTGCTTGCGCCGTCATCTGCGAGGTCGTCCTCTGATACGTTTGCTGCGTAGATGGTAGGCTTTGCTGTAAGGAGATTATATCCCTTGAACCAAAGCTGTGCATCCTCATCATCAGGCACTTCAAAGGTTCTGGCCATCTTTCCGTCCTCAAGATGAGCCTTTACTGCCTCAACAAGCTCAAGCTCCTTTGCAAGTGTCTTGTCCATTCTTGCCTGCTTTGCAATCTTTGCAATTCGCCTGTCGAGAATCTCAACATCCGAGAAAATAAGCTCAAGATTGATTGTCTCGATATCTCTTGCAGGATCTACAGAGCCATCTACATGGATAATGTTTGTATCCTCAAAGCAGCGCACTACGTGTACGATTGCATCTACCTCACGGATATTTGCAAGGAACTGGTTTCCAAGTCCCTCACCCTTACTGGCTCCCTTCACAAGACCTGCGATATCAACAAATTCGATTGTTGCAGGTGTAACCTTCTTTGTGTGATAGAGCTCTCCGAGCTTTACAATTCTCTCGTCAGGCACTGAAACAATACCTACGTTTGGGTCGATTGTAGCAAAAGGATAGTTTGCTGAAAGCGCTCCTGCCTTTGTGAGTGAGTTGAATAATGTAGACTTTCCGACGTTCGGAAGTCCGACGATGCCTAATTTCATTTTTGATTTTACCTACTCAAAAACCCATTGTTTAAGGGATTTTTGCCTTTCTATTTTTGATTTATGTACCAATTCTGTACCAATTTAATTGGATATACTATATTTTTGATTATTTTATATTACTTTGAGTGCTTCTGCTACTCTGTCCATTTCTAAGTTCTTTTGCTCGTCTGTCGTGTGAACGTAAAGGTTCATCGTGATACCTATGTTCGAGTGCCCCAGGATTGTCTGCAAGGTTTTGGGTGCCATACCGGCTTCGATACATCTTGTTGCGAATGTGTGTCTTAATACGTGCATTGAAAATCTCGGTATCTGCGCTCTGTCACACGCTTTGTAAATTCCGGTATCATATGTGCTGTTTTTCACCGGTGCTCCGGTCTTGCACAAAAACACTCTGTCTCTCCATTGAATGTCAATAAATTTGAATGAAGCATTTTTGGCTTTCTGCAATTTCAATAGCGATACGGCTTCATCAGTGAGTGGAATTGTCCTATATCCCGATTTGCTCTTAGGTGGTCCCTCTCTCCACTCGCCTGTTGAATGTCTGTACTCTAAGCTCCTGACAATTTTAATTGTTTTGGCTTTAAAGTCTACATCTTCCCATTTAAGCCCTACAAGCTCGCCTGTCCTTAGTCCGGTCTGCAAGGCAAATCTGTATTGATACTCATATGATGTACCTTTGATAGCTTCACAGAATTTTTTCTGATTTTCAATCGTCAATGCTTCTTTCTTTGAGGACTCCTTACCGATGTCGGATTTTACCATGCGGTTGCACGGATTTTTGGGGATAATCTCGCTTTGATATGCATAGTCAAGCATGTTGTATAACGCTATGCGTGTCTGATATATCGTTGCTGTCCTGTAATCCTCGTCAGCCATATTAGTCATTATCTTTTGGCAGTGAAGCGTATTAACCTCTCGCAGTATCTTATTTCCGATAACAGGCTTTATGTTGCGTTTGTATCTCTCGGTGTAATTCCTTAGCGTGTTCGGTCTTACTGTACGCTTCTTAACGCTTATCCAGTAGTCAAACCATGCATCAACCAACATGTCAGACGGAAAGTCGGGGTTGCTGTGCTCATCAGTGTACTGCTCATCGGCAAGCCACTTTTTACACTCTTGTAGTTTTGCAAATAATTTCTGTACTCGCTTTCCATTCCTTGTCGTGTATCTGCCGACATAGTACTTGTCTTTTCTCTGACTAATGCCTCTGCCTAGTTCTTTACCTTTCAAGTCCTTTCCCATATTAAATTTTCGCTCCTTTCACTTATGGAAAAAGCCTTATGCAATTTATTATAATATCACATAAGGCTACATAAGTCCACATTTGATTATATCTCTATCGTCTCTGCGATATACTTTTCAAACTCTTTTCGCTTGATTAATCGTCTCTTTCCGACATACATAACAAATTGGCACCTTGGGTTGTTTGTTATTTCTCGGAGCTTGTTCACTCCGATGTTACTGTATTCCGCAGCTTCATCAATCGTCAACGTTACTTTTTCCCATATTGGCACTTTGTTAATCATTGCCTGACTCCTTTCTATCTTTTCCTTAATGGTTGCCACTCTCCGGGAAGTGGTCGTTTTCGAGATTAATAGTCTCTGTGATACCTCTTCAAGGCTTTTATCAGCAACTAGCAACTCAAAAACTTCCGCTTCCTCATCGGTGAAATTGGCATTTTTCAAAATTTCTTCAAGTTCCGGCTTAGTAAGTTTTGAATACTTCATAAGCCTGTCTCCTATTCTTCGGTTTTGCTTGCACTGTGTATACAAGTATTTGAGTATCGGCATGAGCTGTTACACGGCTTGTTGTCCTCGTATGCACATTGTCTTTCAATCGGCTCTGCGTCACTCACAGTTCTACATTTCATCTCTGCTCTCCCATTCATCACAACTATCGGTATAATCTGTCCAATCGGCTACATATTCGCTATCTTTGTTACAGCATACCCAACCTTGCGATATATCCTCGTATTGATGATATTTGCAATTTCCACAACATTCATTCATTTAATCATCACTTCCTTTTTATACTGCTCTGCCATATATTGTCCGTAGCTCATGCCCTTACTCTTAGCAAGCTCGCAGATTTCCGCAAGTTTGTTTTTCTTAACAGGCTTTCTTTTGAGTCTTTTCTTTTCTCTGATTTTTCTTAATTCCGTAGCCCTCTGCTGTCTATGTGCTTCGCAACACGTATTTTGGTTAGCTGCGGTTGGTGCAAATGTCTTGCTACAGACTACACATTTAATTGGTTTGTAGTGTTTCATTGTTTCGCCTCTACATAAAATCGCTTAATCTCATTTGTGCCATTTCGGTATCTAGCCTCTGCTTTGATACCTTGTAATAGTATTCGTCAAGCTCAAACCCAACAAATTTATGATTTGTGTTATAGCAAGCTATTAGACTGCTCGCACTACCTACATGAGTATCAAGTATAATGTCATTAGGCTTTGCGTATCTGCTTAATAACCATTCATATAGTGCTACAGGCTTTTGCGTTGGGTGTATGCGTTTTTCTTTAAGTTTCATGTTTTGCTGAAGCATTCCAGACCACCTGTATTTAATTCGCCTTACTGCAGTACTGAACGAAGTCCATGTAAGCTCACAATCAGCAAAATCGTTATCCCCATTATCTTTATCCCAAACAATCCAACAACTACTATCAAACGGCATTTTGCTTATAAAATGATTTGCTCCCCATATAATTTGATTTTTTGAAACTCTAAAAAGTTCATCAAAGTATTTTTCGCTTGGTGGCTTTAAATCCATTCCACTAAAAGCCTTGTAATCATTTGCTTTCGCCAGTCCGCTTCTTGTATGGTTTTTATTCCCATTTTCTCCAATCCCATAGGGTGGGTCTACAATCGCAAGGTCAAAATACTTGTCGGGAAATTCTTTCATTCCTTGCGCACAGTCCATGTTGTAATATCCAAAATCTAACATTTCCTCTTCCCAAAAGGAAACCTTGGTTTTATGTGCGCACAACCTATTCCTTTCTGATAAATTAATTAATGTTTAATATTTTCACTACACCACTGCTCTTGTATCTCATCATCGGTCTTGTCTCGCCCATAAATGTCGTACCATGCAAACGCTACCTCTGCTAGACCGATTATGCCGAATACTATGAGTGCAGTGTATACTACTGTTGTTATGTTGGCCATTCTGCATCACTCCTTAGCCTTAATATTCAAAGTGTTTTCAATCTCCTTCAAACTTTCCTGTGTATCTGCAATCTGCAAATAACTAAACGGACTGTCGCAACCGCTGACATAGTGATTGATTTCAACACATTTTTGATGGACTAATTGCTTTAGTTCGATTGCGAATTTTCTTTTTTCTCTTATTGCTTCACTCTCTTTCATATTATTCCTCACTTTCTAATAACTCTTTATTGTCAAAAATGTTGCCGATAACCTCCATTCTACTTGCTATATATTCGTCAAGATAAAGATATTGCAAACCCATAGGACTTCTATATTTTCTAACAAATGACGCTTTCATTTTGTTCCATTCAATGCAAATTATTTTTTTATCTCTTGTGATTAAATCGGAATAACTAGCAATATCATTCTCCCAAATCAGTTTGCCATGCTTGTCTTTCAAGCCTGTGCATTGGCAAATAGTGGTCGGGTCTACTTTGTACCATCCGTCTGTCTCTCCGCTAGAATAAAACATTGTGTTAGGTTCAAATATTAGATGAACTTCTTTGTCATACACATCTAAACCTTTTACATAATATCCTTGTACCCATTCTCCGTTATCAAGTTTCTTTGCCTTGAATAAATGTCTATCTTCCATATTCTCTCCTATTCCGATTCTGATTGAAGCCATTCAAGTGTGCATTTTTTACATACTTTTCTAATTTTATTGTTATCGAGTTCACTTTCACTAACATAAGGGCACTCTTCCAAATCCATAGAATCAATACAACCACTAAATAGCACACTCGCTAACTCTTCATCTGACATATTTCTTATCCTGTCGGCATTAGTCTGTTTATCACTTTCCACAATTTCAAAATATTCATCAATGTAACCTAATACAGTCTTTAAATCGTAAGAGCTATATCCGATAGAATAATCCTTTTTACCAACCTGTCTGTACTTCAATTCATAATAAGGCTTATCATCTAGCATTCGTGCGATTATTTCTAAGCTGTTTACCCTAGCTTTATTTATCTTTGCTGTTCTGCAATCAAATGTGTAACAAGGCTCATTCTCCCTTGGGTTACTGTTGTGCTGGCAGTTGCAAGTGCTATTAATACTGCCATTCAATTCAGCCAATTTGTTATAATAGTATCTTATATACTCCTTACCATACATATTTACTGTCTTTTCAAACTCGTAAACAGCATTACATTCCGCAAGCTCTTTTATTTGTTTGCTACTACACATTATTCTCCACCTCTCAATTCTTTCAGTTTTGCTTCTGCTTTTTCCTCTGTAGAAAAATATTTGCGATTTTCCTTGTCAATATCCTCAATCTCGTATATTGCAAGCTCCCTTATAGGTCTTTTCATAACCATTGCATACTTAGGATTGTTTATATCAATAATGAAATACACATCTTTGCAAGGCAACTTGATAAGTCTGCCCTGCTCCTCTAACTGCTTATACTCTTTCAACTGTTCAAGCCATTCAGCTAACTGCTCACAATCTTCTGCGCTTTTAACACAAGCTGTATTCATAGGATTATCACTCTCAAAGAAATCCGCATGGTATCTATGCTCTCTTGCTTTTTCTTTTGTATGTTCTATAAATTCATCAATATTCATTACTGCTCCTTTCCGGAAGTTTGGCTAGTTTCCATGGTGTACACCTATCACCACTCCACGATGTTGTTCCATTGCTCCAAGCATAAACTATCCCATTCTCATATTTCGCAAAATATCTTTTACCCCACCCGGAAAAACTGCTATCTCTTATCAGTATTGGCGTATCGACTGCAACTTTTGACCAGTCAATTGGTGGTTCAACATATTCACTATTTGCCCATTTTTTTCTTGCGTCTTTGCAACATTCAGTATAGAATAAACAATCTCTGCACTCTAAGCTGTTGCACACTATCGGCTCTAATGTTGCTTTGTTAACTGCTAATCCGTCACCACTGCAAGCAATATCTAAAATCTTTTCTGCGAATTTCTCTCTATTTGTCATTGTCTGATACTCCTTTCCCATAATCCGGCATATGTTTGAATCTCTCATATGCCTTATCGTCTCTCATCTGCTTTATGTGAGCATTTTGAGTACTGTCGTTATCCCATGCATAAGTCATTAATCAATCACCTTTATGTACCTTTCGTCAACGTAATTAATTTCATCAGCAAGGCATTGTGCCACCTTTGGTAATGTGAGACCGAATTGATTAAATTTATACAACGTGTCGATTAAATCCCTAAATTCTGCGATAAACTCTTCAATTTCCCTAACCGACAATTTAAACATCAGCTTAAGTGCCGTACATACTAAAACCATGTAGCTGTATGCCGTGTCGCTTAAGAGCCGTCTCGTGTCGTTTATCGTAAGCGGATTATTCCTCTGATAAATCCTAATCAACTGTTGCATTGGGATTAAATTAATCTCTTTCTGCGCATCAATGCCGTATCTAACTTTCAAAAGTTCGGCAAGCGTTTCGGTTTTCATTTCTTTTTCAGTCTGTGCCCTGTCAAGGTACTCATTTATGGTTCTTTCAAGCCTTACAATGCGCTTATTACCAAATCCATGATGTAAATACAGTACATAGTAGCCTGAGTCCATAAAGTCTGTGAAAGACCGCCTTACGAGTTTTCTGCGGTTATTGCTGTTTTTCAGCGTAGCTTTTTCGGATTTTGTCCATGTAAAATCCGGCTCTTTGTGCTTTTTCTTTGGTTTCAGTTTGTTGCTCATATTTTTTCATTCTTTCTTCAAGTTCTCGTTTTGCCCTGATAAAACAGGCTTCTGTAGTTTCTTCTGTGACTTTTACAATCTCTTTACCACGCCACCGGATAGTTATTTTTGCTTCCTTGCTATTTGTTTTGTAGCACATTCGCAAGTCATATTTCCTTTGCAGTGGTCGGTAAAAATCGTAAAAATCTTTCAAGGAATCCATTGTGGACTCCTTTCTTTTATCTTCTGCCGTGCCAAGTTTGCCTTTTCGCAAGTTGCATTCTTAACGTTCTTCTGATAGTGCATTTCACAGACCTTATATCCGGGCTTTACAGGATTATCGCAGAAGAAACATAATCCTTGTTCATATCTGCCGGTTCTTTCAGGCATTTTAACGTGTGCTCTTCTCATTGTTTCCCGGCAAAATGTGCAAGTGGTATGCCCCGGGTCTGCTTTCCTTTTGCGACAGCGTGTGCATATGCCATTTTTCTTGTCTTTTTCGTATCGCGCTTTTCGCCATGCTTTTTGTCGCTCATTGTATTTTTCAACATCATTAGCACGTATCTTTGACATGGATTCGGCTGATTTCGCCCTACACTCAATACAGCTTTTTTCGTCACCATACAGCAAGTTCTTGCCACATCTAGGGCAAACACCAACTGCCTGTAATTTTTTATAAAGCTCTCTGCCATATGCTGTGCGTTTGCTGTTACATGCCGTGCAAACCACACCTTCTCTATCAAGTGGTTTTCCACAAAGCACACAAAGGTTACTGGCTTTTCGTACTTCATATCTTTGCCTTGAATACTTGTCTTTTATCATTTTTCGCTAGGAGTAAAGCCGGCTTTAATTGTGCGCACAAACCTCTTCCTCCTATCTTTTCATCTGCTCAATACGTTCTTTAATTTCTTTTGGCATTGGAATGCCTTTAATTGGCTTATTTTGGCTTTTATTATCTTCAAGCGATAATTTTATCATCTGTTGATTTTTAGAGCCGATTTGAGCCGAATACGAGCTTCTATTGGCGCTTTCAATCAATGCCTGTATATCCTTTGGCATTTTTTGATATTCCTTTGCTCGATTAACAACTGTCCTGTAGGTTCTCATAAAATTTGACTGTACTACGTTTTCAATACTCTTGCTGTCCGTCAGTGCCCAGTTCCTAAGATTATCAGGACTCCCGACAGCCTTTTGTACAAGTGGTGGTAGCTTGTTAAATTCTTCAACTGCACCATAATAGCCATTTCGCAGTGCCCTACTAACAAGGAACCATGCTTCCATTTCGTTAAGCTCCTGTGGGGATTGAACCTCATGCAGTTTGTTGATTAGCTGTCCTATGCTCGGTGCAAATCCGCTTGTATCGGAATGCACGTAAGTTTTCAATGCCATAGATATTTGACTGTAGCTGTATTCTTCCAACATCATATTCCATACATCTACTGTCTCTGATAAATTGCTCGGCTTGTAATTGGGGTAGCAATCACACATTATGCGGATAATCTTAACTGTCTCGTCTCTTGTCATTTCTCTACCTCATACGTTATCCCAATCAATAGCACCCTTGTTAGTTGAATGTGGCTCGTTATCCTTTAGTGCAAACAGCCCTTGCCAGCAATGGTCTACTGACTGATTAAGAATTTTAACAGCCAAATCGTTATCGCCCTTTGAAAGTCTCTCAATAGTATTCATAGCCCGGTGTAATGCCATGTCGGTGCATATCGGCTTTTTGATTTTTTTTCTCATTGTCAAATATTCCTGAAAAGCACTCTCTAGCATTTCATCATCAGGGTAGTAAACAGTTTTCTTTTTAGATATTGATTTATCAATATCTTTTTCTTTTATATCCTTATCTTTACTATCCTTAACTATACTATTCTTATCTATACTTACCTTACCTATACTTTCCTTACCTACGGATACATCTTGTATACATTTTGTATCCATTTTGTTTACATCAAGCGTATATGCCTTATTTTTCTTTAATCCCAACATTGATTTTTCTTCAACATAATCAGTAGGTCTGTATCTGTCTGCCTGTATGTAATTGTGCATTTTCCAATGCTTAATCACAATTACACCGCTTTCAAATAAGAGTACAAACGATTTTGCAAGCAATAGTTTAAAATCATCATCGGAAGCGCCACACATTCGCTGTATTTTCTTAGGATTATTAACAAATCCGTCGTCATCAGCATTCATGGATAGGTGAAAGTAAAGCATTTGAGTACTGCTCGGCATATCGAGAAAAGCGTCACTTTCAGTTATTTTCTTAGCAAACATTCTACGTTCTGCCATTTTTAATCTCCTATTTTCTTCAAGTTTCGGTTGATGTATTTTAATCTTTTCCCTCGTTGTTTATATTGTTATACCTTTTTCTCAACGTGTTCTGCACCTTGTTCATTCCATTAATGCCACCGACAATAAAAGCTATTTCTGCTCTATTTTCCGTCGCTTTTGTTTCTGCTTCCATATCGTGTAGTCCGTACTCTACCTGAATAATTTCATTTGCAGTAATTCTTTTCAGAATTTCATCACATTTCTTCTTGCTTAAAAACTTCACTCTGTTTTACTCCTTTCAACAAATTTCAGTTTGCCTGTTCAATTTCTACATCAACATCAATATGCAATCTTTTTTTCTTTCCTGTATTAACATCAATACAGGAAACATACCCATTTGTACTCTCCAACAAATGTCCTACTTTGTAAATATCACCCTCAAATCTGAACACATCTCCTTTTCTTAAAAATCCTATCTGCGTAATCATATATCTACCTCCATAAATCCTAATTTATCTTTACATCAAATTCTCTTTTGATTTCAGGATATCTACCAAATTAATGTATAGACAATTCCTTTGCCTGTTGTTGTTATATCAAGTGTTATCTCGGTAGTGCCTTTTTCTTTTAAGTTTTGGATAAAATTATTTACTTTGCCTGTTCTTTTCTCTTACCAGACTGGCATCCTTTCTAAATTTCAGTTTACAACATTAAACACTTTTCTTCTGTAAGTTTGCCACAACTCTGCAACCATAAAGTTCTAACAAATCATGTAAATCAAACTCTTCTAATTCATTCTCATCAGCGATTTTATCGCTATGCACAAGAATCTCATCATCCATCTCGGCTGCACGAATTGTCTGCCTAAGAATACTTAACATAGTATCTACTGCATACTCAAAACCTTTAAGATTATCTTCGTTCATACCACCTGTAAGAGTGTCTTTCATTTTATTCATCTGTTCCTCTAAAAACTTTGGAACATTACAAGCTATAAACATCATTTCTTCATTCATTTTCTTTTTTCCTTTCTCATAAATACTTGATTTTTTAGGAACTATGGTTCAATAAACAAGCGGTCATGCCTTACCTCTCCACAACGCTGTTTAATTTGTCTAATAACTCATCGTTAATCATCTTAGCAGATATATCAACATGCATATTTGCAATGATTTTTTTCAAATTTTCTATCGCTGCTTCATATCCACACTTATATCCAATGTTGTAACAATTCTCAGTAGTTGATTTTATTTCTTCTAAGTATTGTGATTTATCCATAATTGCCGCCTTTCTTTTCATTTACTCAACGTCCTTATATGAATCTGCATTAATAAGCTCCATAAATTTATCTAGTTGCTTCTGTGACACCTTATTGCCCTGTTTATCCTCTCTAATCGTCACAACAAGGTGTTTTTCGATGATATGCGATAATTCCCTTGCGAGGTTCTTTCTACCTTGCTGTACGCCCTGCAGATAGCCCTTAGGCGCTTTTCTCTCGCCTATTGAACCACTAGCACGATTTTCCCCTTGACCGCCTAAACTGACATTTCTAAGTTGATACCCTTTATCAGCATATAGCTTAATGTAATACTTCTCTTTCTCGTCAAGCTGACTTTCGGGAAAATTCAGAAATTCAACTCGCCAACCATAAGGATTTTTCTCTTTGTCGTACAGCTTGTGTTTGCGTAAACTAAGGTCTATATGCTGTTCGTAGCCTACAAGGTGGCTTGCCAATCTGCTAAGCGTATGTACTGCCTGTCCGATATACGCATACTTAAATCCGTTTTCATCTTCTCGGAGTAGGAAGTAAATCCCACTCCTGTCATTCAGCTTTGGATTCAGCTTCAATAGTCGCTTTTTGTTTTCCTGTTCAATTGCCTTGACTCTTGCTATGTTCTGGTAATTCAATGTTTCCACCTCTCTTTACAATATCAATTGCCTCATCTATTGCCAAAATCCATACTTCCACCTCTTTAATTAAATGGTAATTCCTCGTCAATACCATCAGGGATTGACATAAAGCTATCATCGGGTTTTGGCTGTGGCTCTGCGCTGCTGCCACTTGAATTTTTACTGTCGCAAAACTCCAACTTAGATATGTTGCAATCGTTAGTGTAGACTGTGTTTCCGTCTCTATTCTTGTAACTGCCTGTAGTCCACTCACCGATAACTGCTATCTTTGAGCCTTTAAATACGTGCTTTTCTACTGTTTCAGCAATCTTGCCAAAAGCCACGCAGTTAATGAAATTCGCCTTATCGTCTTTCTTCTTAAAATTCTTGTCAACGGCAAGTGTAAATCTCGCTATTGCCATTGCATTTTCACCCTGTGTATATCTAATGTCCGGGTCTCTAGTTAATCGGCCCATTAATGCTACAAAATTCATTATTTTTCCTCACTTTCTACTAACTCAAATCTGTATTCTTTTCAGAATTATATATTTATTATTTACATCTTGATTTTATATACCCTAATTGGTTGTCCTTCACTTTTATCGCTTTCTTGCGGGTAATATGTATTACCAATCCATTCAAATTTTAAATATACTAATTCAAAATCATTTTTTTCAATACTGCAGTTTTTAGGCAATCCGTGAAAAATTTTACTATGGTTAAAACAAGCCTCTACATCATTGTCCTTATACCAATTCATATTTATCAAAAATTGTGTTTTATCATTACTGATACCGCTATAAAAGTTTCTCATTCACACCTCCAATCTGCCCAAAAGAAACTCTTGCCATATAATCTTCTTTCTAAAATGGACGCTCGCTAGGATTCTGCAAGCACTTTAATTTATGTTCCATGTCTCGTATAAATCCATCAAAACAATATTTCATAAATCTTTCTACCCATGTTGTTTTCTTGTGTCTTAAACCGCAATATCCAAAATCGTCATTTACACATTTGTAGCAAAAATCAACATTGATATACTTCGTTGCTTCGCTGTATAAAGAATACATTTCCTCAAAATTCTGTCTTTTTTGTGCTTTGTGAGCTTTGGAAATATAATGTCTTAATGCGTTCTGTTCGGTCATATACTTTTCGCCTGAAATAATGTTTGTATATCTGCTCAAAACGGACATTCATCTCCTTTTCTTAAAACCCATTCCTTATTACGCTCCGCAACATCTACATTTGCCCCATAAGCAACTTTTTTCATCTTCTCAATAAAACTATCTCTATCAGAATTTTCACTTGATAGATGGCACATAATGACATTCTGCAAGCTGTCTGAATAATTCGCTTTAACAAAATCACAAGCTGTGTCAATGGATAAATGACCTTTGAAAACGTGATTAGCTTTACCTGTGTTATCCCTGTCGATTAAATCCTTGTCATAATTCACACCTAAGAGAATGTGGTTTATGTCCTTAAACTTCCACTTGATTAGTTCACAATCGGTTATATAAAGCATTCTCCCCATTTCCTTGTGTGTAATCAGAAAGCCGAATATCGGACAAGGTGTTCCGTTTGCATTTGTGTGTGTCCAATTTCCGTCTATTGTTGTTAAATCAAAGGGTTTTACTGTAAATTCGCCCATATTCATTGACATATAATCAATCTTCAAATATGGTGCATAAATCGGTATTTCCATAGCCTTAAAATCGTTTAATGACTTTGAATGGTCTAGAGGTGGGTGTGACTTATAATCACACCCTTTATCCCCCTTATGTTCCAATCTAAGCCTTTCTTGATTTCCTTAATCGGTATTCCGCAATCAAGGATAAGTGTTTCTCCACTGTTGGAAGTTAGTAGATAACAATTTCCGGCTGACGATGAGCCTAAGCATTTTAATCTCATACTCACACCTCGATTTCATCATCCTGTGGGAACTGAAAAACAACATTGTTGATAAAATCTACTTTTGGCGGCTGATTTTCTACCTGCGCCATAATGCCACATTTCTTTAATCTTTCAAATTCCTTTGCCACATCGTCTGAAATATCAACATTCTGCATTACGATAGGCATACCGATATATGCTTCTCTTAGCATTTCCATAGCCTTAATTGCCTTTGCTTCGGTGGAATAAGTTGCAATAAGACTGTTCAGAAACACTTCCGGCGGTTCTGTGACATTTTTAACCGCAACAATTCCATAATTCCCGCCACTGCTATTTAATATTGAAAAAACAAAGTTTTCATAAGAAACATCTGTTTTTCCTGCCTGTGAAATTACTCTCATATCAGCCCTCCTCACTTCTGCATGAATGGCGGTAGCTCCTCTGACTGCTTGTCGGCTGTGTCGGTCGGCTCCACATCAATTATGTTGTCCTCGTCAAAATCTACTGTGTTTGCGTTCTGCTCAATGTCGTAGGCAACATCCTGTTCAAGCATTTCATCGTGGCTGATTTCCTCATAATCATCTTCTTTGCCAAAACCGCTATGAGTATTGTTGATAGCTTTGAGAAGTCTATTTTTAACAGTTTTCATAGCCATTTGGTCTGCGAATTTCTGATGAACTCCGTTTCCGGTCTCCTTATATCCGTATCCCTGTTTCCAAGCTGTCTTTATCTGTGCCATAGTCATAACTTCTGCAATCTTCTCACCATTTCCCATAATTGCTACTGCATAAGCACCAACAATCTTGTCATTGTCGATATTCTCAAAGCTCTGTTCGTGGCAATCAATAATTGTCTTTGCATCCTCTTTGTGGTACTTGAATACATCTCCTTTATAAATAACTGATGCATTAATGTCTTTAAGCCCATATCTTCTAGCAAGACAAGTCGCACCATAAACAGACGGCTGACAGCTTAATTTGCCCGCATAAGCGACTGGGTAACACTGTTTCTTTCTTATTGATAATCCGTCTGTCACCATTTCAATAAGTGCATTTTCGATACTTGCCCTTGTGCAGCTCTGTAATACAGGCTTCTTATTCATATCCTGTGTGTCCTGTAAGATAAGCATTGCCGACATAAGCTCATTTGTATAGTTGTAATCTTTAGGAAATGTCAAGCCAAATTTCTCTTTCTGCTTGATTTTCACAACCATTCCCTCTGTAAAATCTTTTGCTACAAGCTCTCTGCTTTCAGCTTCTTTCTTTTCCGCAACTGCTGTATTCTCTGCCATAATTAATCCTCACTTTCTACTTCTTTAAATTCGCCATCAACTAATTTATAGAATATATCTTCTTTGATACGTTCTCCGTCTACATATTCTGTTTTTACACACTTAGGAATCCATATATAATTACCACTATCATTTGCTTTATCAGTTCTAATCCATTCAGCTAACGTTATCCAACTACCGATTTTTGCTTTTACTATTGAATTGTAGCCTGCTGCCATAACCACAGAGTTATTACCTTCTGATGTTATCTTTGCGGAATTTCCACTTGAACCTATCTGTGCGTAATTTCCACTTGAACCTATCTTTGCGTAATTTCCACTTGAACCTATCTTTGCGGAATTTCCACTTGAACCTATCTGTGCGGAATTTCCACTTGAACCTATCTGTGCGGAATTTCCACCACTATCAGTTTCGTTATCTTTCGCAGGCTCAATTCTTGTCTTTTCAATAGTAAAATCTACGCAAGCCTTGATGAATCCTTTAAGTCCAAGTTTTGCACCAATATGTAGCTTGTTTGTTGCCGACTTATCCTCTCTTTTATAAATACCTCCAATGGCTTCAACTTGTGCAAAATCTGAAATATCTCCATTTTCATCAATAAGCGGATAATAATTCAGTACATCAAATGGATTTTCACAAAAATGCATTACACCAGCTTCGCATATTTCATTTCCGTTTTCTTCATAAGTAGTATTTTCTTCGTACTGCTTGCCTTTGCATATCATTCCTCTGTTAAATGCCTTATATCCTTTTATACTCATCGATTCTCCTCTCTTTGCTTCTCATCTCTCCATGCTTTAAATTGCATATTCAAATCTTTTACTTTTACCTCAATCTCATCTGCCTCTTCTTCTTGTTCGACTAAATAGCCGACAAGCTCAAGCATATTGTGTAGAATATCTTCTTTTGATAGATTTGTTCTTATCTCTGCCATTTTTACACCTCATTGAATGCCTGGACCGCAAACAGTTCATTAGGTGTCTGCTTGAATAAAACTCCGTCAGATATAACTGTATACATATATCCGTCATACTTAAGCTCTACGGTGTGCTTTTTACCGCCCATGTAATAATTTCTCTTCTTAATACTCATATTGAACCTCCTATAATCCAAGTAACTTTTTAATCACTTCTCTCATTCTCTCGGTTTCGTCACTCAACTGCTTCTCGCTTTTATCAGCAAGTCTAATCACCATTTTATACTCTTCCTCTGAAACAGTCTCTTTAAGCGCACGTAAAACAGTAACTGCCTCTGCCATAACATGGCTTTTTATACCTCTAAATGTAACTTCTCCGTCTTTTGCCTCAATCATCTCTATACCTCCATATTTTCAATCACAAGCTCTTTGTCCTGTGTATGCTTTAACATAATCAATTGGTTATCAATCTGTGGTATTCTCCAATCATCAACACTCTCTGTGTCATCAATGATAATTGGAAAATTAACGTTTGCCACTTTCTGAAAAGCTCGGCATATATCGACTTCTGTCAGCATTCTTGCACCATGATTGAGATTTCTTGCATATGCTTCGCCGTTGTAAACAAAGTCGCAGCACTCCTCGGTATCACCATTTAAGAGCGGTCTAAAAAGCTTTGCTGTGGCAAAATTCAGATACTTATTAACATCAGCCTGTAAAAGCTCATTCTTCTTGCGAGTAAACTCTTTCAGCAAATCAAGCTTTCTTTCCCAATCAGCAATTTCTTGATTGAGGTCTTTTCTCTTATCCTCAAGGTCTGCTATGCTATCGTCTATACGCTTGTTATTTGCCACACCAAGCTCAATTTTTGTGTCAACTGACGAAACTTGCCTTAACAGTTCGTTTCGCTCGTTTTTGAGCTTTCTGATAAGCTCTGATGTATCGTTTTCATCTGCAAGAGCTTTCTCTTTTTCCTCGATTTTAGCTTTAAGCGCCTGATGCTCATTGTTGCCTGTCATGTCAACATCAGTAGGTACCATTCCAAGCTCCATTTCAACAGCATCGCGTCTTATCGTCAGCTCCTTAAGTTCTGCCCCAATGTCTGCTATTTCTTTCTTCTTATCCTCGATAGCCTGTTTAAGCTCCTTGCTAACACTTAATAGCATATTGCCCTTATCTTCGAGTGCCTTAAGGTTCTTTGCTTTTCGCTCCTCAAACTCATTTCTCATGCTCTCTATCTTATCTTCCGGCAATCTTTGACCACACATCGGACAATTAACACTGCTTTCATCAAAGGCAAGCTCCTTTGTTTTCTTCCAATCAGCACGTACCTTTTCTAAGTCTCTTGCACAATATCTAATTTCTCTTTCAGAGTTTTCAATTTTAGCTTTTCCAGCTTTTATCATTGACTCTGTTTTGTGAATTGAAGCATTGAAGCCATCAAGCTGTAGCTGTAACTCCATACGCTTTTTCTGATTGTCAGCATTGGCTTTTCTTTCCATGTCAGAAAGCCCAAATTTAAGGTTCATAATGTCCTCTGTAGCTTTCTGCTTGTCCTCTAAAATCTTGTTGTAGTCAGATAGCTTATCTTCAATTTCCTTAAGCTGTGGCTCATAGGTTTTCTTTTGCAGTTCAAGCTCTGCAAGGTCTGTATACTCATTGGTAGAATGAATTGTATCAATCCTTGTTGAGATTTCGTCTCTTTCCTTGACAAGTCCTTTTGAGCCATTCCTACCGCCTGTGCCGTTTAGCTTTCCGCGGCATACTTTTTTGAGCTGGTCTACGTCACCATCGTCAAACATCGGCTTAAGCTCGGCAAATTGTGGAAACATATCGCAGATTTCTTCATCAGTACGTGTACCAAAATAGCTTGCAAGGGCTAATCTCTGCTCTGCCTGTGACTTGTTGAGCAATGTCATGGCGTTTAAGCAGAATGGTAAAACTCCAAGCTCTGCCATGTTGTCATTGATGTACTGATTGTAGTCAGCCATTTTGTATGGCACATCATTAATTGAGTAATCAGTAACACTTCCTGTAATCTCGCCTTTTTTGTTGCGTTTCTGCCTTGTAACCTTTTTCAGAGTCTTTGCTTTTCCGTCAATCTCAAAGGTAACGGCTCTTGTGATGTCAACATCGTCAATCTCAACTCCGTTTTCATCATGTGGTCTTATACCTGTAATCTCTCTGTCATTCTCATCGTGGCAATTCAGCACATCAAGAATAATTCTCTTAACTGTCGATTTGCCGACTTCATTCTGACCGGATAACACAGTTTTCATTGAAAAATCTGTGTCTAATGTGTTTTTGCCATAGAATTTACAAAAATTCTGCGCAAAAATGTGTGTAATCTTCATTGCATTTCCTCTCTTTCTATTTGTTTATGGTTTTTAGAATCAAATTTCCGTGTAGGCTTGATTTTTTAACAACTCTCAGATACGAGTCCGACTCTGATACAAAAAGCCACTCACTTGGCACGTAATGAGCCTTGTTGAGCAATAGCTTCTGCTCTCTCGTTAATGGCTTCAATCTGTACCTCGTATCACCCAGCCTAATCCTTCTTACATTGTCGCTCATTTAGTTTCTCCATTTCTTTATCTAGTAACGCTTGAAAGTCAAATGATTTGTTTTTGTGCCGTTTAGCTCGATATAGTTCTTGTAGGTAATCGTTAGCACTCTGACGTTTCAATTGGCTACCAATCGCAGTAGATGTCAAGGTTTCCATTTCCGCTCCCTTCGTCATATACAATCCCTTGTATGCCAACAGGAGTATCAACTACAGTTCCGTGTGGTAAATCATCACTTGCAATCACAACGTATTCGTTTTCATCTACAACAAGCCCATGCTCATTTAAATGTCTGCCCGGAATATTTAGACCACCTCCAGGTAACACCCTCTGTGAGTACCACGTATAAGTGTAATCGCCATATCGCACTCGCCCTAGCTTCTTAAACCGGCTACAACTATATTTCTTACGGCAAGTTGGAACTGTTGGTTCTACATAGGTCTGCTCAACTACAACCGGTTCATTCTGAACCACTGTCGGTTCAATCTTCCCTAGCATTACATCATTTAAATAGGAAGAAACACCAGCCGTCAGCTCAATTTTGCTATCTGCTTTCGCTGTTATTGGCTTTAAGGTCATAGTTCCAATTATTAAAGTCGATAACATCAATATCCTTTTTCTTCTCATGCGGTTCGCCCTCCTCTATGAGACATATTGCAATCAGTATCAACCAAAATACTGTTACGATTGCTCCAACGATGATACTCGCCGTCTTAATTCCGTATGCCACCGATAACCCAAGGAAAAATGCAAATGCTAATGCTCCGAAAATCGAATAGCCACAGCCGGTGTAGAATTTTTGCTTTAAAGTTCTTTTTCTCATACAATCACCTCACTATGCAAAACTCTGTTGAGCGTTTGCGTCCTGAATAAGCTCATCAAGATACTTAGGCACGACATAGCAATCAATGAACTCATGCACATCGTCTATATACTTCCTCTTGATACTCTTATAAGTAGATACACAACCATATTCACGCTTTAACTGTGTCCATATATCAGAAAATGTCTTATGCCTGATACTGTTATCCCTGTATGCTTCGCTCTGCTTGCCACCAAGGATATTTACAACTCTGCGCTTAACATGCTGTTGTATCTCGTCAATATCGCAACTGTAAAGTGGTACATTTTCCTTAAGCTCGCTCACATCATCTTTGATGTCGTTTACTTTCTGCTCTAATTCTGTATAGCCCTGTGCTAAAAGCTGTATCTGACCACCTGTTGTCTTTGGCATACCATAACTGCCTGTTTTTCTGATTGACGGAAGTACCTCGTCCATTACCCACCGCTCAAATTTCTCTGCGCTAGGCAATTTTGATTTCATAATGAGTCGGTATAAATCTCCCTCATTTATGTATGACATAGATTGCACTCCACTAGATGTAGGGGTGTCACGTTTCGTTACTCCCTTGCAATGGTCATTAACTGCCTTGCGTGGATTTGTATACCCAAGTGCGGTTGCCACATCTGTTGCTACAAAATATGGCTTTCCGTCAATTTCTATCATTCGGACTTCTCCAAACTCTTCATTGTTGAAAATCTGTAAATCGTTCATGTTTTCTCCTTTCTGTGTTATAATCCTCTTATTCTAAATAAGAAAAGAGGTGTAAATATGGCTACTGAACAATGTGTGTCAGCTTATGCTACTGCTAAAATTTGTGGTTTTAACGGCTCATATAGTGATTTCAAAAAACTGTACGACCAATACTGTGATGAAATTATCAAAACATTGCCTAATAAAAAACCACAATTAGCAAAAGTCGAACCGGCTAACAATCCATTCCGTACCCTAAATTACTTCTAAAAGCTTTAATCACTGGGGAAATGGCGGTAAGTACTTTAATCGACAGTTCAATGTCGGTTTCTTCCGGGCACTTATCGCCACTTTTGATTTCTCTGTAATCATCAACAATATCCATGGCGATATGCTGTGCGAATTCATCAATGCTGATATATCGAGAATCCTCTTTTTCAGCAATTACACTTTTTCCGTCCTTGTCTGTTATTGTGTATCTCTCTTTGCTCATTCAATTCACTTCCTTTCTATGGTATAATCTCCCTATCTGATGAAACACGAGAGCCAAAATGAGCCTCATAGCCATCTTTAAATTTGATGCTCTCGATACCGCCCACATATTTTTGATTTAACTGTAGTGTTCGCAAGTCTGTGGCAATATCAAACGCATTCAAGTCAATTGTTAGTACGGGAAATCCAGCTTTGTCTTGTTTCAATTCATAGCTTCTCACTCCGTCTATTTTGCGACCATCAATGCAGATTTCTGTAAAAAATCTTTTCGCCCTCAACCTGTCTGATTTCGATTTTCGACATTCTTACTCCTTTCTTTCTACTCAATAAAATAAGAAACTTCTACGCCAAAATAATTAGCAATCTTAATTAGCTTGTCTGTTTTTGGCATTGATTTTCCCGACTTCCAATCCGAAAAAGTACTTCGTGCCATTCCGAGTTCTTCTGCTAGCTTGTAAAACGAAACGTTTCTAGCTTTTATGAGCGTGTCAAGTTTTTTAAAACTCGCCTGTCGTTTTTCCTTATTCAATTCCCCATCTCCTTTCTTGACAATAGTTAGGAAATCCGTTACTATAAAAAGCGCCATATTAGGCAAAATACGCTAGGAGGAAAAACCTTGAAAGCAATTTTGATTTTGCCTGTTCCATATTTGCGAGGTCGCATTTAAAATGTAGCAATCGGTGTAGCGCATTTTGGGCAGTAAAGCTCGATAAAAAATCATGGCTGGCATATCCGGTAATATGCCGTGCTACGCTAGATACTCCTCTCAATCCGTCAGCTAATGGCAATTAGACTGCTGAACTTAAACTGCATAAGTGACGGAACATTTAAAGAAGCATTGTGTAGTACCAATGCGTTGAAAGACTTCAAAATGTATATGGTATAAAAAATATTGGAGGTCACTATGCAATACAAACCAAATTACCCAAATATGGATAAATTATTTCCGCAACACAAAATTCCTAAAATTGAATCACCTACATATGAAAAAGACAAATCTCCATACGAGCTTTTAGAAAGTCAGTCTGCTTATCTCGAAAAGACAAGCAAGGAACTTCACGATATGGCTCAATCCGCTAAATCTCAAGCTGATTCCGCAAAAGAGATTGCTGAAAGTTCTAAAACGCAAGCTGATATTGCATTGGAAACATCGGGCAAGGCAGATGTTAAAGGTTGGATTTCTGTGGCTGTTTCTATCATCTGTGCTTTAATGGAATTTGCTGTACATCATTCAGAAATAATTGATTTTGTCAAAGCTTTGGCAAAATAAAATGGCAAAAAACCTGAAACAGCAAAACAAATATTGAAAGCACTAATGCTACATCTGAAACAGATGGTTTTTTCATTTTTACTCCTTTCCCTCTAAAGTCTTTGGCTCCAAAAACTTATCCGCACCAACTGATAACGCTCCGCAGATTAGCTCATACTCGTTGAAGTCTAATCTTCTATTGCCATTGAGTGATAAATTCAACTTCTGAACAGGAATACCTGTCTTGCTGGCAACAAAAGTCTGTGTAATGCCGTTATCCTCTAAGTAAGTTTTAATTTTCTGTCCTACGCACATATTCTTTTCTCCTTTCTGTTCTGTTTCGGTTTTACCGAACAACTGTATTATAGTTTCGGTTTATCCGAATGTCAAGAACTTTTTTCGGTTTATCCGAAATTTTTTTCTTGACTATCCGAAATTTTTATATTATTATCAATATTAGAAAGGAGGTATTCATATATGACTTTTGGTGAGAAAATAAAAACTGCAAGGATTTCTAAACACTACACTCAAAGGCAGCTTGCAGAATTAATAAATGCAAAGCATAATTCAATTAGTGATTGGGAAAAAGATAAGTCCAAGCCTGACATGGACACAGTAGAATTGATATGTGGTGTGCTTGATTTAAGCCCCGGATATTTAATGGACAGTGTAAAGACATCTGCCCCAAACTCCGAGCTATCGGACACATATACCGAGCTTATAGAGTTATACTCAAAGCTATCAGAAGATAGTCAGAAAGCTATAATGCAGATTTTGAGAAATTTAAAATAAGGGGGATTTATTATGTATGTAATACTTATGGTTATTATGGTTGTGGGATTGATTGTTTTACTTGAAAAATTAGCAGATATAGATAGTAGTAATAATGGAAATACCACGTATAATGAACAAGGACAGAAGTGTTGTCCGTATTGTGGCTCGACGCATTTTCAGTATGCCGGTCAACAAATTTATGGTGCTCGTCCTGAAAAGACGAAAACTAGGTATACGGCAAATCTAAATCCGCTCCGACCTTTTACGCTTGTTAATAAAAAAGAAAAGGTTGTGAAAAAGGCAAGAAGCGGATATGCCGTTGACGAGTTTATCTGTTTGAATTGTGGCAATCGTTTCAGATAAATCCTTTTGCAGAGGTAGGTTTTTCCTACCTCTATTTTTTATCCCCACCGCTTAATTGCTGACTTTATGAAGCCTAGCAAAAAGTCGAGTAGTTTTTCATTTTCAATACCATCAATTAGTTTCTTTATTTCATCCTTATATTCCATACAATGCCACCTCCGATACATCAATTATAGAACATTTGTTCTTAAACGTCAATAAGGACGGCAGAAAAATCCACCGCCCTACCGAAACTTGAAGAGTTCTCTTATTTGAGAACATCATTACTGTAGCACTTTAAAGCGTTTTATTTTGTCGAATATTGACAACATGGATTGTTTTGTAACCCTATTCCTGTAAAATAATTGAGAGGGCTTATGCTCTCTCTTTTTATGTGCAAAATCCTATTTGTGATAGTCTGCTAAACCAAAGTTTAGGTAATACAAAGAAGAGCTTGAATTCCAAGTCTGACGCTAATCATACCCATAACAATAGGCACTATGTGGCGCATTTGAAGGCGGCTCTCAACGCTTTATGTTCCAATACATTTATTTATATGATGTACACTACATAATAAATAACCCCGACATTTTGTGTACTGCTATTATTATTCCAAAGAAGTACAGTAAAATCTTTATTGACATTTCTTCCAATTGATATGCCCTTGCCGCCAGCATAAATTATAGGAAGCTGCGTAATAATCTCTGCATCGCTTGGCAAAGAAAATGAAAAAGAGTATTCTCTATCGGAATTTCCAGTAACTGTTATTAATTCAGTCTTATGCGAGACAACAATATGATTTTTTACTAATGCATTAAGCTTAGTATTAATCTCGCTCTCAGTATAGTATCTATCATCATGGGTGTGAGGTTTCGGAGTTCTGGCATCCGACAGTCGGCTATCAGTGGTATTTACCTTAAAACTTAAACTTCGGTTTAATTCATCATATTTGTCATTTAAAATCTTGCCTTGACTCGCGTCTAATGCGCTTCCGGTGGTAGAAGTCGTGAGGTTATTCACCAAATCTTTAAAGGCAAAGCTTTTCAAATCAGCGAACCACTTCTTAATTTTTCCGAAGCCGACCGACACTTTTTCACCAGAAACAAGGTTTGCTCTAGTTGTTGTAGCGGCAAAAGTAACTGTTGTATCGCTTATATTTCCACCTTCTGCAACCGCTCCGATATTGGCAGGAGTTATGTTTACATTTCCTCTGCGATAATATGCTTCTTTTGCACCTTTTACTCCTGTTACCGGTGTGCCGGCAAGCACATCCCAATATCTATCAACAGTTAAATATACGTTACTTCCGGCAGGAATTATATTACCAGCCCCTTCTTTAAAATCAGTGGTTGTGGTAAAATGGTCGGTTATATTGTACATATCACCAGAATTAGCATCCGCTGTGCTCGGTAAGTCGGCAAAGTTGATTGTTCCAAGAGGTCTTAATGCTCCGCTGAAGCTCTCAGATATTTCTTTAACTTGTTCTGCGTACTTTTGCGCTTCCGACTCGCTCTTTGCAGAGTTAGTCTCACTTGTCCTAGCATTGGTTTCAGAAGCCTTGGCTTTTGTTTCACTTGCCTTAGCATTGTTTGCAGAAGTTGACGCGCTAGTAGCAGAAGCCTTGGCATTAGTTTCACTGTTTTTTGCGTTAGCTGCGCTTGTAGACGCATTAGCCTCTGATTTCTTAGCATTAGTTTCACTGGCCTTAGAATTTGTTTCGCTTGTCTTAGCGTTACGTGCAGAGATAGACGCACTGTCCTCACTTGTCCTAGCATTGTTTGCAGAAGTAGCTGATTCTTGAGCTTTGCTTGTGGCAAGTTCTGCCGATTTTTGAGCTTGTGAAGCAGAACTGCTTGCTGAGTTGGCTTTTTCTGTCGCAGTTTGTGCTGATTTTTGAGCCTGTGATACGGATTCTGCCATGCCGTCAAGATAACTCTGAATAAGTCTTTGAATTTCAATGTCAAAATCCTCAACAGTTCCCATTCGCTTAACTATTCCGGGCGCGAAACACATCCATATCTGCTGTTTTTTCGTGTCAGAGTCAGTCGATACCGCCCATTCTCCAGCCTTCATTTTTAAAGGGTCAAACTCCGCGTATGCCCCTCGTCTCATTTGAATTGCCATAAATTACGCCTCGCTTTCATCAATTATCTCCATTTGCCTAAAACGTGAAGTTGTAAATACAATTGTTTGTTTGTTTCTGCAGCAGCCGAGTTTATACAAAACCCCAACTCATTACTGCTCCATCTTGTAAAAAAAATAGAATACAACCCGCCGGCGCTACAAAACACAGTACCTGTAGTATGTAAGATACTTTTTATTCCGTCTGGCATATATACGCTTCCATAAGTATAATACAGACTACCATATTTAGAGCCAAACGAGACAGTCGCGGGAAAACTTCCCCACATTTCTATATATCCATCTGTCCACTGTCTCCAATACCAGCCGTTTTCATTGGTAAATGTTTTTGAGCCAAAAACAGTTTCAACCCCATTAAGAGTCAAATTGTTTGCGGTAATGTCAACGTTAGTTCCACTTACATTAACCGTTTCACCGTTTATGCTTGCAAAGCCACCGCCACAGCCCATACCGCTAGTATGTCCTCCAACGTTTGAAAAAAGGTTTGCTCCCTCTGGATTTACTGTAAGATTATTATCAATATCATTTCCACTGTAATTTCCGCTTATTTTTGTCCCTGTTTCCGCGTCTTGCGCCCAAAAACTTTGATTGAGTCCTGTGGACGGATTGACAACATCGACATTGAAAGCTTTTGTAAATTCGCCGTATGCTCCTACAATTTTTGGGGAAATAACATACTCTTTTCCTATTTGCGTATAGCCAATATTGTCTTTTAATTCGTTTAACTTATCGTTTGTTGCAAAATCGGGTTGGTCTGAGATATTGTTCCACGAAATACTCACTCCGTCAGCGAGCGTAATGCCCTTGTTGTCAAGCGTAATCAGAATTTTTCCGTTTGCGTCTTTGACATACTGCTTGCCGTTTGTATTATTCTCACCGCCTAAAGCGAGTGTTCCACCATGCGCCCAGTCAAAATTAATGCCGATAGCCGACATAATATTGAAAATAGCGTTTCCGTCTTTATCAACTCCGGCATTCCACGTTTTACCATAGTCACTTGATACAGCCATGCCATTAGCCGTCATTTTCCACTGTATGTTGCTCGAATTAAGGTCGGATTTATTGTGCATAATGTAAATAATTGAGCCATCCTCTTGCACCTGTTCAGTCTTAAAAAGTCCGAGCGATTGGGACATTAGCTGTGTCAGCATTTGCATTTGCTTGTCATATGCACTTAGTTGTATCTGTGCAACTTTCCTAGCCTGTACGATAGCCTTTGTCTCATTGCTAAATTTATCAGCACTATTTCTTGAAGCATTTTCAGCATCGCATGAAATTTTTGTACCGCTTCCAACTGTAAATGCTCGGTTAGAAATAAAACAGCTATAGGTATTCTGCTTGCGGTCTGTCACAAGCGCCACATCTCCACTCTCAATCAGTGGGTTTGACAAGAGTGTAGCGTCAAGAGGTCTGAACCTCATGCCTCCGATTTTTTTGAAGATATAGTTTGCAACTGTCTGTGCCTTTTCTGCCGAAATAAACGGATTATCAGAGATTGAGACTACATATCCCTCTTTTCCGGCAAGAGCATTAACATCTTTTGTCTTGTCCTCTTTTGAGGTTACAGTTACCTTTACCCCGGTGATAACAACATCATCAGTCGCAACGTTCAAGTCTTTTTGCGTGTAAATATTGTGGTAATTTCTCGTTTCTGTAAATGTTCCACCATCAACGCTATCTCCACTTGAATAGTCGGTGAAATTTCCACCATTCAGTGTATCTCCGTCAGAGTATGGTGTAGTTTTTGTGCTAAAAGTTCCGCCATTGTAATTTTGGCTCCCAAACTGGCTCATATCATACCACTCGATAAGCAATTCACCATCGTGACCGCATTTGCCCCATAATCCGCTTAACTGTAAGATGTAGGCTATTACCTGTCCATATGTGAGCTTTTGATTATCACTTGGTATCTCGTTAATCACGTAATCAGAGTTGTCAAATCTCGCCATAGTAAAAGGTACATCGCATTTAATACAAGCGTCTCTGACTACCTCATATGCTGCCGTAGGGTAGCTTAAATTGCTGTCATACTCACGATTGAAATTATTAATATTGTCAAGGCAAGTAAGCGTTATGAGCGAGCCGTCATAGCTTGTTTCGCTGACTCTATACTCACCGATTTTTAGTTTTTCACTTGTGCCATCAGAAAAGCTTTTTGAAACATATGCTGTTACGCTTGCCTTATCAAAATCATACTTGCCGTAATCTTCATAAATGTTATTCAGCTTAATTTTCAGTTTTCCGGCAATCAAAGCCCCGATTGTGAAAGTACCATTGCTTGATGTTGAATCATTAACCTCGAAGCCATTTGCCCACAGCTCGCTATCACTAACAGGAATTTTTTCACCATTAGTTGTAACTATGTCGGCAAAGCAATTTACGCTTATATCATTGTCAAGCATTACTGCCCTTTGCCATTTAGCTGATACGTTTAGCATTTAATCACCGCCTTATTCTTCTATGAGAGGAAAGCTTAATACCTCATACCTCTTATTGCCAACAGTCCATATCTTGATAGGTGCGGTTCTGTCACCCACATAGAATGTACGTGTTTCATCAGTTCCGCTCATAGCGTCAGGATATGTTACTCTGATATATTCCGGATTTACCATTTGAAGTATCTTTGCTGTCCTAGCCTTGTCTGTACCATTCCACGACAATTTAAGTTGCCGTTTCTGCGCTATTCTATTCTTGTGCATTTTGCCGTCCTGTGTACGTCCACTATCGCTTGCAGACACATCAATCAAGCCCCATTCAAAGCTTGACGGAGTAGGTAATTCCACTCCGTCTACTAATATCATCGCCATATGTCACCTCATAAAAAGACACCCACGCAAGGGTGAGTGTCTTATCCAAATTCATTTGCTACAATATATCGTTGTCCGTGCTTTGCCTTGCCTACCTGTGTCATGCGATAAAGTGTTTCGCTGTCACACTTAAACACATTTTCAATGATAGGTGGTGCAGAGTTTCCACCGGCATTAGAGTTCATCATTACTTGTGCCATGCCCTCCATGACAGCCTGTTTAATTCCCTCTGTGATTTGTTGGTTGTTTGCAACTACGTTTTTGCCGTTTGAGAATTTACCTATCATCTCATTATGGTTTGCTAAAAACATTCCGTCCTCGCCCTTTGGGAAACCGCCTTGGCGATAATACCTAATAGATATTTTCGGCAAACTGAATTTTCCAAAATCTTCCCAACTTACTGACAAGTGAGGGATTTTAATTTTTGCTGTTATGCTCGGTAAACTAATTCCTCGCCAAACACTAGGCAGATTATTCATCTTCCTTTCTGTTCCACTCATGGAATTGTTTGTGTTTGCGAGTGACCTGCTGGCTTTAGCTGCAAAATCTGAAAATGAGCTTTTGGCGCCATTTGTGCTTGAATTTGCTTTGTCTTGCATTTCCCCCATTTTTGCCTTGTTGCCATTAATGGAATTATTTATCGAGTCAAGGAAACCCAAAAGTCCATTTTTAAGCCTTGAAAAAGCACTTTGAGAATTTGTCGAGCTTGTACTTGACTTATTCTCCATCTCTCCCATTTTGCCTTTAGTTCCGTCTATGCCGGAGTTTATATTGCTAAATGCTTGTCCTAGTGCGTTTGCAAGTCCGTTAAACACACCCTTTGAATTGGTTGTGCTTGTACTTGACTTGCTTTCAAGTTCTCCCATTTTATTTTTGGTGCCGTCTATTGCCGAATTTGTACCGCTTAGAGAGTTTTTTACACTATCGCTTGCGGTTTTGTGAGACGAACTAATGTCGCTTGTATCGTCTTTTGTCTTTTCCCTGTATTCGTCAAGTTTGCGTCCGGCTCCCGAAATATGCTCGTTCGTTTTTCCTACGCTTTTTCCGACACCATTCTGCATATCCTGTACAGCTTGGTCTACTTCTTCTCCGTATCTTTTGACATCATCTTTCGTCACCTTTGCGCTTTCACTTATAAGTGGCAATTCTACAAAAGGCAGTTTATTTAACTTTGTAATAATTCCGTTTATGAAGTCTACTAGCCAGTTATTTACATCTGTTACAAGGTTTCCGCCAAACTTTGCCAAATCTCCCGAAATATATGTCAATAAATCAGTCCACCAACTTGTATCACTTAGGTTTTTGAAAATATCCCCCCAAGTGACATCTGTTCCGGCTATCCAGTTTCCCACTGCTAAGCCTATGTTTGCGGCGGCGAGCACTATAGCTACAGAAATGGATATTTGCCATGAAGCACCGAGTAGTTTAGCTCCAAGTCCTGCCATTAAAGGTGAAACAATGGAATTAACATCAGTTCCTTTTGAGTCAAAAAACAGTGAAACACCATCTGCCGCAAGGACTAATCCGACTTTTGCAGAAACGCTTGATAGTTTTGACGATAATAGTGCGCCAACTTTTCCGTCTATTCCTGTTAATTTTGCAAGAGCAAAACCGGCTACAATCGTTGCGCTCAAAGGGTCTTCTTTAAACCAATTTGCAAGCCCTGTTATAATGCCCTCTGCAAGTCCATTAACAAGCTCGTGAACATCTTGGAAAACTCCTATCCAATCAATATTGGCAAAAAACGTACCAATTTGAGTACCGATTTCAGCCCAATTTGTATGTTCTACTGCTGTTGTTAGAGTTGTGAGTATTCCTTTAGCCCATGCTGATATAGTCTGCCCCAATAAAGCAAAATCAAAATTCTCAAAAAATCCATTAATGCCATTAGCAATCGACAAGCCAAAGTTAGTCCAATCGAATGTTGTGCCGAATGAATTGAGAAAATGCAAAGCTGTGTTTAGCGAACCGGCTATTGTTGCGCCCAAATCATAAAAGAGTCTTGGGCTGATTAAGCCGTTAAGGAAATCTGCAAGTCCTTTTCCAAAATTGTCAGCTTTCTGATAAATCTTCTTCCAATCAATGCTCTCCATAGCACTCGCAAGAGCGTCGCCAATGTACTTTCCGAGTGAGTAAAGGTCTTTGATTGATGATTTGTATTTTTCGAGCAATCCATCGGTCTTTTTCAGCGAGCTATCAACACCACTGCCAGCTCCACTTCCGCCTGAGCCGCCACTGCCTGAGCCTCCGCCACTGCCACTATCGCTGTTATCGTCAAGTGCGTGTATCTCGTCTATACTAAGCAATGTCTTTTTCAGTTTTTGTGCTTTCTTATTGGAACTATCAGCGTTATCACCAATATCGCCTACTCCGTCAGCTATGTCCTCCATGCCGTCAGCCGTGGCACCGCGACCGCTTATCTCGATAGTCCATCCGAAGATTGCCCCGAGTGCGTCAGCTACAGTTCTTGTAAAGCTAATAACCTTAAGCATTACCTTGTTTAAGGCTTGAACAAACGGCTTTAAAGCATTGATTATTACGCTACCTATGATACTGCCCCATGCTTGGAACTCTTGCTTAAGGACTCTTACACTATTCGCCCATGTCAATTTGTTATCGTAAAGGCTTTTTATCCTCTACTTCTTATAGTTTCCTATAAGTTCAGCGTACATTTTCAACCACAAAAATAAGACGCATCTCTACGTCTTATGGTTGTCGAGCACTCTTGGGAAGATTATATTTATTCACTTCCTACGCGTTACAGTGTCAATCAGCCTTTCGCTATCTGATTGATTACCTCGGTATTGACTTATTGACTTATCCATTTATATCCGTATGCTGTCCTGTCGGGTTTATCAACTACTTTGTGTATGGCTTTGTAATTGACCCCCAACGCTTTGCCAGCGTCAGATATTCTATCATACTCCTTGACTACTTTATTTGTTTTTATGTCAATTTGAGCTATTTTCCTACCCTTTTTTAGTTTAGTATACATGCTCAAATCTTTTATCGGAAAATCTTCTTTATAGACAAAAATATATCCATTGGCATTTTTATAACGATGTTTCAATGCCCCTATCAGTGTTGTCCTGTTTGTTCCTGTTTCGGTTGAAGCCTGTGCTATGCTATCAAATTCTTTGATATAATTACCTTTTAGGTCACATTGAATGACTTTTCTCTGATTAATAGGTTTTGGCTTTGCATATGTCTTAGCTCCATTAGCTTTATATTCATCTTCAAACATGAATTGATAGCCTTTACATGTCAGCATTTTATTCTTGCAACATAATAATACATCAGTATTACCAAAGCCATATTTGTCGGCTTCCATTGCACTGTCGTATCTTTCTATGAATGTTCCGCCTTTATCCAGCCTTACGACAGCTCTTGCATTATGTCCACCGACACCGCCTTTATTCTCATTATATCCATCTCTGTATGTGTTATACAAAGATATATAAAATCTTTCAAGTCGCAATGCTTTCTGTGAACTATTGCATTTATCAATCACTTCCCATTCAAAGTTGTCCTTGCCATATTCTTCAATTGCTCTGTGAAATAAGCAATCCTCTTTTGGCGAACACCTTAAATGTTGTTGAACCCTAGCATGATAGTTTACTGTTTGTCCGATATATAATTTTCCGTTTACTTTATTTGTAGCCTTATAGATATAATACGTTCTCATTAAATCACCTCGAACATATTATATCAAAGCATGTTGTCTAAATCAACTTAGTTTTCACCGACTTTGCTCGATTTTTCATCAGCATATTACTATGCTGCGCGACACATGAAACTAACGTTTCGTTTATCGGCTGTTTTGGCGAAGTCTCCCTGTGCAGCTTGCGTGTTTGCCATGACATAATTGTACCTTAAGAGTACTTTTTCAGCTTGCGTCATTGACTTGATATTTGCGTCAAGTCCGTTTTTCATAGCCCACTCTGAAAGTGTGGCTTGTGTTAAATCAAGTCCGTATCTCCTTAATGGTGCGATTGTTCCTGAAAAAATGGATTGCAAGCTCTTTGCAACATCGGCTTGGTCTACATCGTAGAATGAAGCCATGTCACCGGCTAATCTCGTAAGATTAAGCGACATATCAGCCATACTGTCTGTAGTCTTGTATAGCGTGTTATTTTGGCTCATAAGGGCTTTATTCGCCACTGCCGTACCATTTGCCACTTGTTCTGATGAAATACCTATAGAAGTACCTAACGCTTGGAAACGGCTTGATATTTGCTTAACTGTCAGCTCTGACATTCCAAAATCTTGAATTGATGTTTTTGTAAAATCATCAACCTTACTTGCCATATCGCCAAACGTGGTATCTACTACGTTTTGAACCTCGGTTAGTTGGCTCGCTAAATCAACTGCACTGCCTATTTTTCCAACAGCTCGCATAACCAGCCAATAAGTTGCGTAAAACTTACCGATAGTTGAAGCCAAGCCCCTAAATCCGCTTCTTGTACTCTTAATTGACTTAGTTGTGTTTGAAAAGCCTGTTACAAGTGATCTACTAGCCGAACCGACTTTTGAGCCTTGCTGTGACAGATTAGCAAGTGCATTAGTCATTTGAATAATGTTACTGTTGACTCTCGGTGCGCTAGATAATGTTGTCATTACCTCTTTCAAGGCACTGCCAAGGTTTCTGATGTTATCCGCAGCATATCCGGCTGATTTTGAACCGAGCTTTGAGATTGAGGCTGTTAGCTGTGTAATCTCTGCTGATTGCTTTGAGATATTCGCAAAGCCCGACAATTCTGTTGCCATGCTCTTTAAGGCACTTGCCGAGCTGACAAGTCTTGCAGTATCAAGGTTGCCAAGCTTTTCCATGTTAGTTGCAATCTTGCTAAAGGTACGAGTGTCGATACTGCTCACACTTCTAAGTGATGTTGCAAGTTGCGACATTCCACTCGCAAAATTGCTTATGCTTGCACCATTGAGGGAATCGAGAGTACTTCCAAGCTCTTGCAACTTACTTTGTAAATTGCCTATGGCTCTAGTCGCTTGCTGTGCGTCCGACTTGATTTGAAGCTCAATGCTCTCTGCCATTTTCTCACCTCCCTGTAATAAAAAAGAGCTACCCTAAAGTAGCTCTCATGTATTTAGTTTTTGAGCAGATAGTATGTTGTAATCAACCCAACATAGCCATCTTGCTTAAGGCCTCTATTCTTTTGAAATACCATGACACATTTAGTGAGATAATCCGTCCACTTGCCGTAATCAGTATCAAGTTTGTAAAAATGGTACTTGTCATGCAGAGTTTTTCTCAGCCACTTAATGGCTGTCGGGCAGTTATGTCTCTGACCGCTCCACAAATTGTGATTTTTAGCAAATCTCTGTGAATTAACTCCAAATCTGCCATCCTCTTTAAGCTCATTTGTGTCAAATCCGATGTTCATGGCATGTTGCCATTTTCTTACATCGTCATTATCAAGGTAATATTCCTCGTTGCCTTTCCAAGCGTTATTCTTTACCGGAGTTGCTATTGGTGCCGGATTATTCTCTATTCCGTCACCCTTATCAAGCTCAATATAGAGTAGGTTAGCGTCAGTGCTGTTATTCAGACCGCTACAGGTAAATGCACTCGAATACTGCCAGCCATACAGAGGATGTTGAATAACAGGCTTCTTTGCACTATTAGGCTCATCGCCAATAGACATTCCCTTAGTTGATGGATAGCGTGCAATCCAAAACGGACAATTAATCTGATTTGCGTATGGCGCAATGTATTGATTGTAAAAGCTAAGCCCTGTGTATACACCAAAGTTAAGTCTGGCACTCTTGATAACACTCTGATATGTGTTGATAATATCAATAAGTGTCTGTCCGAGTCCTTGCTGACATTTATCTTCAACATCTAACCAAACAAAGGTTTTCCGTTCGTTAAGTGTCTGAATGACCTTATTTGCGTCCGTCTTTGCTTTCTCTACTGTTGTAGCATATGAGTAGTTATAAACACCTTGTATCGGCATTCCTACATCGGTACAGCCTTTCCAATTTTGCTCAAAGGTTTTGTCCGGATTAAGGTCTTTGCGGATTATTTTAAGGATTGCAAATTGCACTCCGGCCCACTTAACCTTACTCCAATCAATATTTCCTTGATATGACGATACGTCAATTCCTTTATATGCCATATTTTCACCTCATTAATCAGGACTTTCAGGTAATCCCGACTGTCTTAATGCGTTAATTCGTTGCTTCATCTCATAAACGGCAATTTCCTCGTTAGACTCCTTGTATTTAGGCTCGTTATCTTTTGAGTATTGCTCATTTAATGATTTTTCAATGTATTTTGCTCTTGCTTTGTTGCCATTTAAGGCTCTGTCAATCGCTGTAAGAGTTGCGCTTAATCCGTATGTGCCCCACCAAGCCCACATGTTGGAGTCGGCTTCTTTTTGTGCAAGCATATAAGCCTTTGAATAAGGCTCTAAATCAGCCGGACAAGACATATCTATGTCCTCAACGCTAAATCCATAGCCTTTAGTTGCTAAAATCCAATATGGGCGGATTTCGTTACAATATACTTCCCATGTAAGCTCTTTTACTTCTTGATTGGTTTCTTCTTGGCTGTCTGTTCCTCTTTCGCCAACAGCTTCGATAAAAAACTGTTCTTCTCCAGCTCTGCCGTCAAATCATCGTAGAGCGACATTATATCTTTGCCCTCTTCATTCTCAGGGTCAAGGTAATCGTCAAGTAAATCATACATCTTTACCAATTGCTTCTCTTTTGCTTCTTTATCATCAAATTCAAAGCCAAATTCGTCGGCATGAAATTTCTGCAAGCCTACAAGTAAAAATTCCGGTAAAAAGCCGAGCATGTTGTCAATCGCTTCAAGCGCATCTCCCTGTTGTCCCATTTCTACAACTCTTGGGATAATTCTATTTTGATATACCGGTGCATATCCGAATTTAACTGTGTATTCTTTTCCGTTTAATTTAATTTTCATTTTATCTTTCCCTTTCTCCCTAATTTATATAGGGAAAGAGGCAGTATTAAAACTGCCTCGATTACCTTACTATATTGTATCTTCAAGTTCGCTGTCAGCCGTGCTATCATCATAGCCAACCGCTACGGCTTTTTCCGATTGGCTCACCCTTTTTTTGTGAGTGTGATTGCTGTTGGATAGCCTTGTTCATCCTCTGTTACAGCTACATCATAGTTATCCTCAATCCACTTAGGCACTGTCTGTACTGATACAGTTGCAGTGCCTGTTAAGTGGTCGTCAGATGCCTCACCTGGGGCGAATGACTCTTGACCGATAAAAGCGCAGATACCTTCTGAACCTTTTCCGTCTGTACCATAGAGAATGATAAAGTCGAGCTTCTTACCCTCGTTGGTTACCATTTCATCTTTATACTTTTTCTCAAAAGCTCCCTCAACTTCCATAGAACCGGCTGAACGTCTACCCATTTCCTGTGTCTCTACTAAATCTTCAAGGGTTGAAGTATCTACCATATTCTGTGAACCGAATGGTGAGGGAATTGATTTTGCTCTAAGTAAGAGCTTGTAAGTTCCAGCCCAGTAATCGCCACTTGTGGCAGATGCGGTTGGTGTCTTGTAAGCAATTCTGCTTTTTAATCCTGTTGCCATTTTTATTACCTCCTAATTTTTCATAAAAAAATAAGAGCCAAAAGGCTCTTATAATCTATCATTCCAGTCGAATGACCGCCTAGCACGTAATGTTGCTGTCCATAATTTGCCGTTTTTTCTAGCGAATGGGATTGTTGTCAGCTTGAATGACATAGCTTTGTATTCATCAGCCACTGTCTGCGCCACATTCAAGGCTTCTGAACGGCTTTTATTCGTTGTAACAGTCACTTGTGCTGTAAATAACACTGTATTCATTCTTTCGCGCTCTAAATCTTCATTCTGTTCAATAGGTTCGAGTGCTTGAACTAGCACTGTCGGGAAACTAGCCGCTGCACTGTCTGACTGTTCCTCTTGCGTGAATTTTAGCTTAGGATATCTATTTTTCAATTTTTTCTCACATCGAGTTTTTACAATCGCATATGTGAGATTTTCGAGGTCGTAAACCCATTGATTTTGACTTGCCACTTTATCACCTCAACTAAAATTTTTCCGTGCCGTTTTCATAATGTCATTTTCCATTTTCAAAAATGCGTTATACATCGGCATTGTAGGTGTAATGCCGTATGAATGGTGTAATTCTCCACTTTCGTCTCTCCAATACCAACCCTCGCTGTCAAATGCGTGTGTCTGCTCTGGGAAGGTTCCTTGACCGCCTCTTGCATCGTTAAAGTGTGGTTTAGCTTTCCAACCTGAGCCGTATTCAGCCATAAGCAAAGGCGATACATCAACTGTCTTAAGTCCGTCTGCTGTTTGCCATGTGCTTTGTATCTGCCCTGTTTCGGTAGCAAGCACAATAGCCGTACAGCCGTTTGTTGTATCTTTAATTTCGTAACTAAATGTAATATAGTGCCCAAAATTGCCTGTATTTGCTCGTGCTACGGCTATACCATTACTAGCAAGTTCTCCGACAAACGCTACGCACTTGTCCTGTAAGCGGTCTTTGTATCTTTCAAGCTTGTCTATTGCATCTTGTATAGATTTTTCTGTCAGGGAAACGTCAATCTTCATAATTACACTTCTTTCACGACTGCTTTGAGCATGTATTTAACTGAGTAGAGAGAGGGCTTGACTCCCACTATTGTAAAGTCTGCGGAAGTTGAATCAACTAATCCGTTGGCATCCTTTGTAGGCTCGCTATCAAGCCAAATAACGTCACCTTTTTTAAAAGGGTATTCTCCTCTGTCTGTCAGTAAAACAGCGTCAAAATCAGCCACATTAAAGCCATATTCCTTGTTCTGTGCTTCTCCTCCGTCAAACGATATATTCGCCCGAAAATCAACCGGCTCCGAAAAGCCTGTTTCTTCATGGGTGTAGTATATTTTCTCTCCGTCCTCTGTTTCGTAAAACTTCAGATTTCCGTCCTCGTCCCTATCATAAACTGTGACTGTTTGGCCTTGGAGTGCGTATTTCATGGCTTGTTTATTAATGTCAAGCATTTTTCTTTATCTGCTTGTAAATCTGATTAACACCGGTACTTGCCATGCCCGACACAATGCCAACTGCTATTGCGTCAAGAATGTTGTTTGCCGGATAACCGGGAATTACAAACATTCCAACAATACCGAGTACTCCACCGGCTACACCTACGATAATAGGAATGATATTATCTTTAACCTGTGGTATCTGCTTTGAAGCATATCCGATTAAATAAGTAATTACCATAATGGCAACTACTGTAGGTACTTGTGTAAAGTCCATTTCTTAGTCCTCCTTATCACTGTTAATTCTTGTTTCAAGCCCATCTATTCTGTGATGAGCCGACTTGACGCTTTCCTCAACCTTGACAATTCGGTTATCGTGAGAGTTGATTTCTTTTCTCATTTCCAATACCTCGTTTTTTATCTCGGTTGTGTTGCTTGATATAGTGTCAAGCTTTATGTTTATCTTTGTGTTCTCCCGAACACGTTCCGTAAGCTCTGAATTATCGGACTTTTTGTTATTCTTTAGGTTAAAAGCTAAAGTGAACAGCCCGAAAAAGACGGAAAAGCAACTGATACGATGCTTATAATTACTGCTATTGGCATTGATATACCGCCTTTCGTATAATTTTGGCACACCGCCCACCACCTCTTAATGTGTACCGCCTGCTACCACTTTACCGACATTAGTAAAATGGTAACGCACAATCTTCTTTTGCTTATAGCACTTTGACAAAAGGAAAAACTCCAACAAACAGCTTATCTCTGTCTTTCCATGTACGGCTCACTCCGCCCTCACTCAATGCGCTCATGTAGTTCTCACCGGCTTGTGAATGGTCGTAGACAGCAAGATTGATAACGACATTCTCAAACTGCTTTAAATCGGCAGTTATATCATCATCAGTGAAAGTGTCCGGATAACACCTTTTTGCTTTTACATCTTCCGTGGCTTGCTTAATGAGCTGTTCAATGAGTGGGTTATCTTCCTTTTTATCGAATACAACCACATCAGATGTTGTATCATCATCGTTTGTGACAGTTTCAATATGAAATTGTTTAAGTCTGATTTTGACTTGCTCTAATGTGGTGTATTCCATGCCAAGCTCCTTATAATCCAAACTTTTCAATTAGCATTTTCTTTAGCTCTGCTCCTGTAAGTTCTTCTGCATTGTCTATGCCTTGTTCTGTGGCAAAAGCCTGTAAATCAGATGTAGACATGCGATTAATGGTCGTCTTACTATAATCAAAAGAAGCTCCGGAATTATTATTTTCCGGAACCTCTTCACCCGCGTTATACCATTTACCATTATGAATCACTATATATGGATATTTCATAGTCGCACCCCCTACTCTTCGCTATGAACCTCATATACGAATGTGCTATCCATATTCTCGTATGATGGAAGAACAACCTCAGAAGCAAATGTTGACATCTTCATAGGTGGTCCGTACTCTGTCTTTGTAGCAACTGTGATACCTACACCATATACTGTTACATCTACATCGGCTACCTGTCTTGCAGTTCTTTCTTCCGGTGTAGTACCAAACCAAGTGCTACCGAGACTACCCTCCGGAAGGAGTGTAACCTTGTTATCCGGGTAGAAGTACTGCTCCTTGCCATCATCATCAATGTACATCTTATCGTAAAGTACGATAGTGAGCTTTGTTCTCTTCTGCACTACTGAAATAACAGTATCATCGTCAACATCAATAGTTGCTGTAAGGTTCTGTGCGAGGATTGAGTTTCTTATCTGTGCATTATCAAGCAAATACTGAAATGTATTGCTGTTCATAAGCACATATCTAGCAATCTTGCCTTGCTTCTGTAACTTCTTTCTTGCATTGTTAAGGTCTGTAAGTGGCTTTGAATTAGCTGTATCGCTCCACATGCTTGTGCCGGATAACTTTGCGTAATGGTCTTTTGTGTATGAGCCATCTTTATCGTAATCATAAGCGTACTGAACACCATCGCTCACAATGGCGATTACCGGGTGGCCCGCGCTTGTTGCAAGAAGTGACATTCTCATACGCTCAGGTACAACTTCCGCACCGCTTACAAGGTTGTTAGTATCGTCATATACGCTTGATAAAGCACTTGCAAGGTAAGGGTCATCTGCTGATTGAATACGCTCGATTTCAAGCATTTCCTCTTCACCAACTGTCATTCCCTCACGGAAAAATGCCATCTGTGTTTTTTCCTTGCTTAATCCCTCTCTAGCTCTAATTGTTGGGATTGTGTCAAAGTTGGATGGTGCAAGTGATACTGGAAGTCCTTTATGTGTCTTAATCCAGCTTAAATCAAGCCCCTGTTTCTTTCTTTCCGGAAACCACTGTAAACCAAGATAAGGTATCTGATTACTAGCGTTTTCTGTTGCTGATAATGCGATAGACTTACTGTCTAATACTTCATTAATTAACATCTGTTTACCTCCTGTTATTATTCAAATACAATCATTGGAAGAGCTGTCTTAACTGTTTCGTCATATGTAACGCCTGAGTGTGCTTCTGCTACCTTTGTGTTAAGATATGCTTTCTTAAGCAGTACTCCCTGTGGTCTGTCCTCTGTTACATCAAATCTCAAAATGCCGATTGTAGTTGCTGTATTGTCTACAACTCCTGTCTTTCCAATTGGTGTACCGGCTTTAACAATTTTCTTTCCGTTTGTGTCTTTATCTGTGACCGCAGAAAAATCAAGTGTTAAAGGAATTGCCTCATTAGGCTCTCTTTTGAGAATCTGTACGTCTCCCGCGTATGAAGTCTTTTCATGCTGCATATTCATTTCCTTTGCCATTTTTTACCTCCTGTTATTACTGAATGTAATGTGATAAAATGTTGTTGCTTTTAGGTGCATCAGATATAAGGCTTTCTGCTATCTTTTCAGCATTCGTCTTATTTCCTGTATCACCATCATTATTGTTACCGCCATTGTTTGGATTAGGAGTACCTTTGAGTGCGTTTTTCTCATACTCCGCAATCGCATTGGCTTTCATGTCGGAAATAATCTTGCCAAGTGATGTTGTGTCAAAAGAGCCGTCCTCTTTTACCACTGTCTTTGCCTGTTCAGCAGTAATGCCAAAATCAGACATTGCACTCTCTCGTAAATCTCTGACAGCATTATCTTTCTGTAGCTTGGCTATTTGCTGATTAGCTGTCTCTAAGGCTTTATTCGCCTTTTCGAGTTCAGTCATGTTGCCAGCTTGTAGCTCATCAAGCTGTGTCTGTAGCTCGTCAGCTTTGTCGGCTTTAGCCTTATACTGATTGGCTTTCTCTTTCTCTCTTGCCATTTCCTCACCGCTCTTGTTAAGCAGATTTGTTATCTGCTCATCCGTTGCGTCCGGGAAAAGCTTCAAAACATCATTTCTTGTCATTTCAATTACCTCCGTAACTCACGCTTTTGTTATCGCTGGTCGCACCAGCCGAGTTTTTCTGTTGTTTAACGCACAACTGCAAGTTTTTTGTATAATAAAAAGCAACCTATAAGTTTTCCTTACAAGTTGCTCATTATTTGTAATATTTAAGACTGCATCTACACCCTGCTATTTCTTTTACTTGTGCCCCTAAAGAATGGTCTTTTGGAAACATCATAAGTGAGTTTCCGACTTCAAACGGCTCAAAAATATCAATTCTCTTTCTATCAACTTCTGCATGTGTAGGTCTGACATGTGAATCTTCTTTTGAGCGCCACTCTTTTGTTTTGTAGCCCTGTTTTACCATTTCAGTTTGTAGTCTGTAATTGCCAACTGTATTAGCTTCATTCGCAGCTACATTTTTTGCTCGCTTCTGTGAAGTAAAATACTCTACTTCAGTATTTTGTGTGGTAGCGTCAACTACCTCATTCACAATGTACCGAGCATAGTCTGTAATATATGAGGGTGTTTTCTTTGTCTTACAATACTGCGTGGCAATGCTCTCATATCTGATGATAAATTCTTTGGTGATAGTTGTTATCTCTGTTTCTTCCTTGCCGGATAACAAGGCAAATAACATAGCAAAGATTTTTTCAAACTTTTCAGCAAGTTTTTTTCTATCTTCCTTTTCCTCGTCAGATAAATCCATCTCACCAAAATATGTATCATAATCTATGTCTTGTATTTCATTTTTGTTAAGTGCGTGGATTTCGTCTGCCATATCAAGCTCCAAAATAAATTGACAGCCAATTATTCATCGGCTGTCTTTCCATTGTTCTTATCATTGTTATTATTGTTAGGTGTAGCTGTTGTCGGCTGTTCTTCCGGGAATAGCATTTCCATGCGCTTAGCACTTTCAAGAGTAACTTGTTCAGGGTCGCTAAACATGTCAATCGTCTTAACAGCTCTCTTGTAATTGATACCGCAGTTAAGCAGTATTTGAAGTACCTCTGCCTTAACAAGCATGTTATCTAGCTTATTATGATTAATGTGTATCTCAACATCGCTAGGCATAAGCGTAAAGCCCTTATTAATTCTCAGCCTGTTAAGAATAAGCCTAAGTGCCATTCTCTCCGATTTCTTAAGGATAGGCTCATTAATAGCCGTCCTAAGTCCGGCATCGTAATGTCCGTTTCGTAGTTCTACGGCTGAGCCGGTATCACCGCCTGTGTTACCCTGACGATTTGCAAGGCCTTGAATACTTAAAAATCTTTCAAAAAGGTCAGTGAAAACCACTTGTCCCTCTGTCTGATTAAGCTCGCTCGTCATTACATCAACATCAGCCTTGTTATCCGAACCATTGTTAGATTTGACTACCAATGCTCCCTCTTGTCGCATTTTCCTGAATGTATCTATATCAATCTCGCAATTAACAAATTTCACCCATGCAGACACAAACTGCTCAACTCCATTAATTCTGTCCGATGTAAGCACGTTAATAGCGTCTGTGATTGCAATAGTCATTTCAATGTCAGATAATCGCCTTGCATTGTTTGGATATTCAATCACCGGAATTGCTCTGTTGCCGTTTATTCCGCTTGCATAAATCTTGTCGTTGCGAATATCAAACCACTCATTGTCAGTGAACACATAATAAATATCTGCTCCGTTTTCGTCCTCTCCGATTTGACAAGAGAATGCCGGACGTCCGTTTGAGTAGTATGCTACAAACGTATACATTGGATTTTCAGACGATAAGTAAAAATCGCTTTCATCAAGCAACTGCCCTTGTCCGTCATCATTACCGATGAATCTGTAGCCGGTACCGCATATACTTCTCCAACGATGTATGTCTATATCGCACTCCTGTTTGCTTTCCGAGTCCATTGTAATGTTAAGCTGTGTGATTTCTTCCGACTTATGGTTATCAGTGCCACGTAGCACATATTGAATTGGCTCGGCACACATCTCTGCGGTTTTGCGCTCGACAAGCTCATATGCAAGGTTTACAGCAATCTTGTTATTGATTTCCGGACGATTCACCTTTTGCCGATACAAAATCGGTTGGTCACCACGATAGTATCTGTCAAGATACTCAATCTCAATAGCGTTTTGTTCGTGAATCACAAGTGCTTTATTCAGTTCTTCGATTATGTTGTTTTTTGTGATTTGCCTTTTACGCGTGAAAATAACTTGTCTGCCGTAATTATTTTGGCAGACGGCTGAAAAAGGTCTTACATTTTTATGAGCATATCTATACATCAATAAAACCTCATGCCACTTGCAGAAGTTCTCTGTGGAACCTCTTTTATCTGAAATTCTTGTGTGCCAGCCCAAAACCATATCCATTTACGGCAGTGCGTACACATTACTTTGTGGTGCTTCTTATCGTTTTTATTTACCCACGTTAATAGCTTTCCGCAACGAGGGCACATTACACTTCGTTTTCCTGTTGGTACAATATTCTGATTATTCATGTCACCCTCGTTTCACTAAAAATAGCACCCACAATCTGTGAGTGCTATTTCTTAAAGAGATTTTTGCAATGAACGAATTACATTTTTTTCATCTTACACATTATCACATTCTAAGCGAACCGAACGAACAAACTTACATTTTCTTAAAAAATCTTTCAAACTCCATTCTTACGCTATCTGCCGTGGCTTTACCACCAAGCGCATATGCTGTCTGTAGCCATGATTTATTTTCCAAAAATCTAAAATTAATTATTCTTCTCATTCTGCTATCATCAAGGCTTGCTATAAATTCTTCTACATCGTTTGTCTTTTCAAGCAAATCATCTTGTAAAAGCTGTAATGTAGTCATTCTTGAGTACAATAATGTGCGTTTGCGTCCATATTCAGGGTATGGTACACCCTCGATTTTGAAGTGCTGTGTGCCGCCCATACCGCCCGACACAGTATCAATCACGCTTTCTCCGTTTTCTATCTTTTCAAGGTCATCTTGCAATTTAGCAATTTTCTTTCTGACCTCTTTGATTTCCTCTTGCAAATCTGAATACTGTGATAAAACTTCCTTTGTCATTAATAAAGCCCTCCTCTGAACGGATTGTGTACTGCTTCAACCTTTGCTATCCTACTGCCTTGTGTCATTCTTAAGGCAAAGTTTGAAAAAACATCAGGAACATCATCAAGCTGTTTTTTGCCTGTTACTGAATATCGTTTCAGCAGTGATACCATTACTCCATAAGGCTCATTAGGCTTATAAAGTGATTGGTCTTTAAAAATAATATGTTGTAAAATCCAGTTAGAACACTGAAAGATACGTGCTTCTTTGTTAGTTTCTGTCGGTACATCAGTGATGTTGCATATCCACCCTTTATTTTCAACTCTCTTATTAACTTCCATAGCCACTCTGTCACCGCCGGCATTACGTTCAAACTCACACTCTTGTACCTGATTATTGACTAATGTGTTTGACGCATTTTCATACTGCATTTCATAGTCTGCCGTATTATCGCACACGCAATCAACGCAGTAATAGTCCTCGCCATATTTTTGTAGTATTGGCATAACAAAATAGTCTGTGCCTTTTCCTTTTGTATCGCATTGAGCTGTGATAATTTCTGGCTCACCATGTGGTAGATTGAAGTATCTGCGGATTTTATCATCGGGAAACAATAGACCCTCACGCTCAATAGGTTCCTGTTTATACAAACATCGGTAAGAGATTTCGTCCATGAGTAATTGTTGGTCGGCAAAAAACTCTTTTGTAAAACCGCCATACTCATAATCAAAATTACTTTCCCCTGTCACCGGGTCTACATCAGGAACCGATATTGTTTTGACTCTTGGATTTCCGACATACATATTTTGAATGCGTCCGATAACATCATGTACGCTCCAACGAGTGGCAATATGTATCTCTTTACACGGCTTTCCGTCCGTATCTTGCGTCTTACGCTGTCTTGCGTCTACTGCGTATTTATCCCACAACTTATCAAGTATTGTAGGATTTAAGGCTTCCTCAATTCCGCCTATCATATCATCAACTAGCAAAAATTTACTCGCACGGACTTTTCCGGCATTCTTACTTCCAACAGAAGTACATTGTACTGACGGAAACGGCTTGTATTTTCCAATATTGAATTGCTCCATTTTGGCATTCGTGCTTGTAACTGATAGATTAGGGAAAATGTCATGCCATGCATAATCATCATCATTGGTAACAATGTCGTATACTCCATCGTAGTACATTCGTGTAATATCGCCACTGTGCGAATAAAATAGGCTGTAGTCTTTTGGAAACCAACCGGCAACTGCCGAATGAAAAAATTTCTCAATCGTACTCTTTCCAGCTCCGGGCACTAGACTCACGCACAATATGTCGTATTTATCATCAATCATGCCTTGTAATGCGTCCACAAGTCCGATTTTGATTAGTTGTTTCCTGCGTGGCATATAAAACCGGTCTTTAGGCTCACGCTTTTTCTCTATGTACTGAAAATAGCTGTCAACTATTTTGTTTTGGGCTTCGAGTAACAAAACCTCATATTTTTTGTTTATCAGCTCATAAGTGGTTTTGTGGTCGAATGCGTATTTTTCCAAATCCCAAATAGTACCGCCTGTTTTAGCCGTGCAGAAATCCTCTATAAGCTCTTTTGCCCTCTTAGTGAGTTGTAGTCCATACTCAATATCTTTCTCGCCATTTATGGCTACACTGCAAGCGTCTACATAGGCATTAGTTACTTGCTCGTCTATTCCTTTTCTCTCTATGTAATTTTCATATCCGTTTATCGTGGAAATCAGGCTTGAACTTGCCAATAGAAAAGCACCTCCACTTTCAAAAAGCAAAGGTGCTTGTAAGACCTCTGCCTATAATTTTTCTAGGGTAGCGACTACAATCAATCTGTAGCCGGTAATTTTTTTTATTCGTTTGCTTTGAAATTGTAAATCGGTTTTATAATGTCAACTATTTCAACGGTATCTTTTATATGTCCAATTATTTCATCCATTGTTTTATATGCCATAGGGCTTTCATCAATCGTGGATGTATTTACAGATGTTGTAAATATTCCGTCCATTGCTTTTTGATACTCTTCTAGCAAAATGCTTTCTTTTGCCTTTGACCTACTCATAGTTCGCCCCGCTCCATGCGGTGCTGAATAATTCCAATCTTCATTTCCCTTGCCAATTCCCAAAATGCAACCGTCACGCATGTTTATTGGTATTAGTACTTTTTCACCCGCTTTTGCAGAAATAGCGCCTTTACGAACAATATTTGTATCGTGTTCAATGTAGTTGTGAATTGTTTGAAATCGTTCCGTTTCTTTTGTAACTTCCCAACCCATATAGTAACAAATAATACTCTGAATGGTTCTTCTGTTAATTTCCGCAAACTCTTGACATAATTTCATATCGTGCAAATACATTTCTCTATGTTTTCCAACAAGATATGATAACTCTCTAGGGATTTTAGTTGTATTTGCTTCGTATGACTGCTTTAATTCTTTGATAGCCTTGCTGATTTCTCTTTCTCTTTTACATTTTTTGTATTCAGCAATCAATTTCTTGCTATCTTGTTTAAAGTTTGATTTTCCCGAAATATCGTTAATCGCCATTTGCTGATATATTTCTGCGACTTGCTTTCCGACATTCCTGCTTCCCGAATGAATAATAAGATATTTATTATTATTGCTATCGTTATCAACTTCGATAAAATGATTGCCGCCTCCCAGCGTGCCACAACTTCTTTTCAACCAATTTATATTTTTCAACTGTTCCTTGCAATACAATTTTTCAATAATATCGCTTGCGACAGATGAGTTTTCTTCTCCATGAACTTTTCTACCACTTGGAACATATTCTCTAATGATGTTATCTAATCTCTCAAAATCAATATCAATATTCCCCAAGTTTGTAGTAAGCATCCCACAGCCTATGTCAACTCCAACAATGTTCGGTATTACTTTTTCTCCTAAATCAGCAGTAAATCCTATAACACACCCTGCTCCCGCATGAACATCTGGCATAATTCTTATCTTGCAATCTGAAAATGCTGGCTGTTTTACAAGCGTATATATCTGATTTAATGCTTCATGTTCTATATTTTCTGTAAATATTTTCAAATCAGCCATAATATGTTCCCCTTTCTGTTGATAATCAGCAATCATTATTTTAGCTGTAATAAACCATTTTGTGGCACAAAGGACATTCACACTTCCAGTTATCGCCCTCTCGTTGGTCGCCACAGTATATATATTCTTCTTCAATCGCTTCAAAAATCGTCCAACAATTCTTGCATTTAAATCTTAGTGGTTTTTTGGCTATGTTCAAATCGCCCTTTTTAATTATTTTCATAATCTCGCTTCTTCCCCTCACTATTCGCTAATGATTTTGTTTCCTCTAGGATTTTCATTGCTAATGCTCTTGAAAATTCATAATTATTTTCCGGGTATCTGCCTAGAATTGATTTTGCATACTCATTGACTGCATCAACTGAAATATCAATGCCAATAGTCATATCGTGAAGTTCAGATGTTTCTATCGGTTTGTCATTCCTACCGCCTATTTCGTGCGATTGTGCTTCTCTAAGTGCTTCACGCTCTATTGATTTAATTACTTCTGCCATACTCATTGTAATAAACCTTAAATCCTTTCATCGCATAATCAGAAACAGCCTTTTTCAGCTCCTCATGGGTGGAATAGGTTTCCTTCAAAAGAATAGCCATGCCTTTTTTGCTGACTGCATAAATTCCAAATGGAACCTGTTTACTTGCAACATGTAAAACTGCTTTTAATTGTTCTGCCGTCATTTCATATACGCTATTTCCGACTGTCAGTTTCATTTCTCATAAACCCCCAAAAATCTTCCATGCACTCATTACATAAATCGTAGGTTGTATTCAATACGCCATTTCTCGTGATTGAGTTTGTACCCAATAGCCCTACTTTTATCTCTTTTCCGCACCTGTCACAAGTGCGCCATTCTTTTTGATGTTTCATTCTTTCACCGCCTATTCTATATGCTTAAATGTTCGCTACAATCATTGTCAAAAGAAATATAATACTTAAAAACCCCGTTTCTGCGACTTCTCTAATATTTTTGGATTTCTTTATGAGCCATAACGATAAGAGATAGTAAATAAACAATGCTATTTTGTACGATATCATTCTTCCACCAACTTTCTACCGCAGATAGGGCAATGGTCGATATCCATAACTTCCCAAAAATCAAAATAACTGTTAAACACACCAATCTGATACGTGTTATCTTCCGCTTGCATAATCCCATCTGATAAGTTTCTGTTTGGAACTAAACTATAATCATCAGCATTCCATTTTGTAGGATTATCGCAAAACTCGCACATGCCTCTTATTTCTCCTTTGCCTTAAACAGTGTGTCAGGAAATGGAATGCCTAAAAAGTGCATATTTGCGTACTTCCTAAATGTCGGCACACTCATGCCGGCTTTCTTTGCTGCTTCTGCCTGTGAGCATCTGCCATATGCGTATTCCATCAATCCCTCTCGGAATGATTCAATATTTCGTGTCTTAACTCCTTTTGCCATGTTTATACCTCCATTTTTTGCTTTTCAATTTGATGTTTGTGTTTTGCCATCTCTCTGTGCATTTTATACTTCATATTTTCACAGCCGATTTCTTTTAGCTCTGTTTTAAAATTATCAAAGTCGCTGTCATTTTTGATGTATACATTGACATATCTATCTATTTGCGGTCTTGTCATAATTACACCATTTTCAGTAAATACTTTTCTGATATAGTTGGTGTAATAGCAATAGCCTTTGACTTTTTCGTGATATAACCCCCAAAAATAATCCGCATTTTCCTTTGTTTCAAACTTTGCTCTAATCTCATTGTTTGAAATATGGCTGTAGCAATGTCTGCATAATGTAATTAAATTGCTTTCTCTATCATCTCCACACAATGAAGCCGTTCTTATGTGTGCCATCACCAATGCCCTGTATTCTCTACTGCTTTTTCCACAATATTGGCAAGTGTAATTATCTCTCTCAAAAATTTTAGTCTGTAAATCTTTATATGAACTCATAGTGAATACCTCCTACCACTCTTTGCTTTCACACCAACTGCTCTTACAAACATGGTTCATAATGTTGGTCAAAACTTTTTCAGAAGAAAAATGTGCCAAGCTGTAATCGCATTGTGTTGAAAACTTTGTATTGAAATATTCATCAACTAACATCTTGTAGTCTGTATTATCTTTCATGTTGCTTATCGTTGAGTAATAATTGTCCGTATATCCGTCACGCTCTATTTCAGTTTCTTTTGTTAAACTGTCTACCACTCTTGATAAAACCTTGTCTGTTAATGGATAGTGATATTCTCCGGTGTATTCTCTATGCTTGCCTAGGAAGTATTCAAAGAATAACTTTACATTTTCTTTAAGTGTTTCATCGTTAGTCCAATCATAGGCTATCTTACCAGCTCTGTTTACCATTCTTTCTTCGGCAACTTCCCAATCTTTTTGAGAGTATTCGCTTATCGGCTTAAACTCTTTCACTTTTTTATCTTTAGGTGAAAAAGAATTACACTGTTCTCTGTTAAGAGAATTACTTTTAGTATTTAATGTTTCGTAATTAGTGTTAAGGTAATCATTATTAGTAATCCCTGTTAAAAGAGTTACACCTTGTGGCATTCCCGAATTACACTTTGTGTTATTCCCTTGGGAATTACATTTTGTGTCATTCCCGTCTGCCTGTTTATGTAATTCCTGTCCTCTATCTTCTGCTATAACCTCTTGTCTGATATTTTCTTCCCATTTTTTAACTTCTGCGTTGATAACATCATAATTAGGTCTTATATGTATAGTCGGCATTGAGTTGAATTTGTATTTTGCTGTAATTACAAATTTCTTTTTCACCAACGATTTAATCGCTTTATCATACTGTCTTTCAGTAATCCGTATTTCTTCCCACCAATCTTTTCTTTGCTTTGCAATCCAATATTCGCCGTCCTTGTATATCTTAACTTTGCTCTTATTGTCTTTGCTTGGCGCAAACCAATATAAAATCCTTGATAAAAGTGTTCCCTCTATCAAGTCACCTGTTATGTCAATGTATTTATGGAACGTGTGATTGCACCTTGCTGATGATAAGAAATTAACTTTTGTTTGGATTTCATTTTCTGATAGCATGTTTATTACCTGCCTTTCTGATAATAGCCTTATTAACAAAACAACAAACAGGCACTAAGGCTTGTGCTTTTCGGTAGCTAACCTAGTTTGTTGTAATCGGATAGACAGGACTCGAACCTGTGACTCCCTCAATTACTGCTATTGCAGTGGTTGTTCTTCCAACTGAACTACTATCCGAAAAGGCAAGATACACTCCATCAAAAGGCTCATCAAAACACATTACAGAATTTTGAAGTGTCTCACCCCATTGCTTTCAGTCGCGCGTACCTACTAGCAACTTGTTTTTGTGTGTTTTATTTTTACTTCGTCTTACTGTACCGTGCTAACACGTACAGGCCCGTCTTGCTCCACTGCTTTAATTTAAAAACATGTCAGCGTTACGCAACCGCTATTCAAGATATAACAGCTCGCACTAAACCGACATATGATTGATGTGGTGTGGATTTGAACCACACATGATTGTCGCGACTCTCGTCATCTAAGTTGCCGGTTTCAACGAATTATCTTACGGCAATAGCGTTTACCCATTCCGCCACACATCAACAGTCAGCACACACCGACCAACGCAGATACAAGGACTCGAACCTTGATAACGATTTTACTCGTTAGAGAGATTAGCAATCTCCTGTGATACCCTTACACCATATCTGCAAGCGCCGTGGCAACACTGATTGTCACCACGAATAGCCTTTTGTACTTCAAGGCTACGTAGTGCTACTAACACTACTAAATCGGCAAGGTTGGGAATCGAACCCACGACAAATCAGCTATTAGCTGACTGCTCTACCACTGAGCTACATGCCGTTAATGAGGGTGAAGCCTAAGGAGTGGCAACACCCTCCGGAGATATAAATTTGTATGTGCTGTAGGAAAAGAACTAACGAAACCTACAGCAAAGGACATGTGAGGAATTGCACCTCACCTAAGACTCACTAATTTGAGTTGCCCTAGTTTAACAATTAATTAAAGGGGGTATATATGTCTGCTCCGCCTATTACAGATGTCTTTACGACAGGTTGGTTTCCACGCTCGTGCATTGTGGGATTATACACGATTAAACCCTCACGAGCCTTGTGACGGCTCTTAACAGCTTTCCACTATGAGGGTGAAAGGAACTACTAAGTCCAATGTCGGGGAACCCAGTAAACCCCGAACAGGGCATGTTGGATTTGAACCAACGAAATGCGGGAATCAAAATCCCGTGCCTTACCGCTTGGCGAATGCCCTATATCTACTGCCACATGAATGCTATGGCAAGTATCTGACCGAACATTACTGCCATACTAAGATGTCTCTGACTAACTGTCGCTTTTTCGTTTAATGTGGCACTTGCCATTCCAAGCGCAATTAATGCCAGCCATACTGTTGTTGTAATTTTTAGTACAAACATGATTTACACCTCAAAATCTAATTATCTTCATTTTCTTTCAATATTGACTCGGTTATGCACGCAAGAGCCAAAAACACTATTGAAACAACCATTGAGCATGGGTCGGAAAAGAGTATCGCATGAAGCATACAGAATAACATAATCCATGTAAAAATGTCTTTAATGAATATTGGCAAGTATCTATCAGCAATCTTGCTGAAAATCTCCCATCTTCGCCTAGATTTAAGCTCACAAGCTTTAGCTGCGTACCATGCAGCTTTGCTCATATCCCCAACTACAGAGCCTTTATGCCCAGCTCGATATTTATACTTGTATGCAGTAATCTCACACCATTTAGCCACATCCTTAAGTCCGTAAATGTCAATCATTTCATCAATGCACTTTTTACGATTAGGCAAATTGTAGTGGCTAGGATGATTTACCATTTCGGAATCAATTTTGTTAGACTCAAATCCTGTTAATTTCATCACTGTTAGCTCCTTTACTGTTATATATTATATATAGCTATTATTTAATCATAGTTGTATGTATATATATATTATTGTGTATGTTGTTTAATTAATATATAACTTATGTTATAATAATAAATACTGCTTGGTACGATTAAGGTATGGGTAAAGGTCTTTTTGTTTTGGCGGATATTTTGGGGGCTAAGTGGGGCGGTTTGTCGCTTTTCATATACACCCCCAGGGCACCCAATACGCACGCCGTTCAACTCTCAAACATCAAGCATTTTAAATTGTATCTATTGCATATACAATTCATCTATACCCTTTCAACTCTTCGCTAAACAACTGTTTTATGAATAGTTGTAATAATTCGATAGCCCTCAAAGCCTTATAAATCAAGGGATTAGAATTGTGCGTATTGTATATACAATTACTTGGCATTATCAACCATGTTATTATCCGATAATGCTTTAATATTCTGACTATTTGCACCGCCCAACTGTGGCAATTCATTAGCACTTAATGCTCTCGCTTGCTGTCTGCTATCGCTTGTATATGGTGAGGCCCAACCATATCGCCTGTTGAGTATTGCAATAACTCCAACTGGATTCTTTGCTCCGGTCACGAGCTTATTCGATAGACTTTCTTCCTGATATTTTCTCAGTTTTTCCAAAATCTCCGATGCTATCGGGCTTAGTGTATTCTTACCCCAGTCATATATAGTACTATCAGGAATACCAGTTAATGAACTAAAGCCCAATATACTAACCTCTTTATCGTATTTCATGCACATATCATATATATATATATCTAATACATACATTACCAATTCAAAATTATAACTGTTAAAGTTACTCTCTTTATACATACCATTATCTAATTTATAATTCTCTTTAGACTTAAAGTAATTAATATCAAATAACTTCTTTTGGATGTAATATAAAGCACTGTTCCATACGCTTTGTGACTCTTTTTTTATATCCTCAATCTTATTAACTTCGCAAAATTCATTTAGATAAAATAATAAATCGTTTTCATAAATCTCAATCTGATTTGACATTGCAGCACATCCCCCAAAAGCCAAAATAAAAAAGCCCGCACCACCTGGAACAATTCCAAGTGGCACAGGCTAACCGGCATCTGCTTATTAATTAAATTTAAGATAATAATATATAATTCTGCTTATTTTGTCAATACATAGAGCTATTAGACATATAACAATAACTGTATTAATTAATATATACCACATCACATATATATTAATTTATATAAAAAATAAAAAAGCCGGTCACAAAAACCGACTTTTTGAAAAACAATATTTAATTTTTAAATTTCAATGCTAAATTCGTCTTTTAGCACTGCTTCAAAGCTTGGCTCTAATTCGCAATAGCGTTTTAAAAACTCTATTGGCTCGCATGGCGCCAATTCGTAGTGAACCTTTTCTCGTGTCTCATCATCCATTAGAACGGCTATAGCGTCCATTTTTTCTTGTGTTATTCTCATTTTTCCACCCCCCTTTTTAATCCTCAATCTTGAACAAACAGAACTTGCGTTCTAGCTCGTCAATTTCTGCTTCGTATTCCTTGCCGTCAAACTCTAAATGCTTGATATAGCTATAGCGTGGGGTTGTGAATTGCAAGCCTGAGACCATGCTACCGGTATATAACAAATTTTCCGGATTATTCAAAATCTCTTTGAGCTTATCCGAAAACTCAATATTACATTTTTTCGAGCGGTTAACTATTTCTTCATTCTCGTTTATTTCTGTTTCAATATTTTTCACAAAAGCCCTAAATTTTGGAGTATCGGGATTGCTTCCAATTTCTCCATATATTTTAAATTCTCTCATGTTCTGCGCCCCCTTAATCCTCTTCGCAATCCTCAATTTTCCAATTAGGTCTCATTCCCTGGGCTTCCCATATGAGATAATCTCTCATGTCGTCAATATCTTCGATTTTCGCCCACTTGTTATGCTCCTCTTCAAGCTCTGCGTTTGGCTCAAACCACGCTTTGACCTCTTCAAAAGTCTTTGGCTTACTGTATTCAGCTCTGTTGTCTGCGTCAACTATTCTGTATTTCATACTCTTTATACCTCCAATTTTAAAAATCTACTTGACTACCTTCCAGAATTTCATCGTTGATTAAGTCCCACTTTGCAAAGTAGCCGGTTTTTCCTTGGCTTGTTAGCTCCTTAACTCTTTTGTTTACTTCTTTTTTGGTGCTGTAAATTTCTTCATTGTTACCGGAGACAACAATATAATCATAGCTTTTCACTTTTCCCCACCTCATTAGTTAAACTATTTATTTGCTACGACATAACTATAACATTTTGTGCCTTGTATGTCAATTACTTTTTTGTGCCTTATTTTAATATTTTTTCTTCACGCTCTAATTTTTCGGCTACAGCTAATTTGATAAAATCGTTAGCGCTGTATTTAAGGGCTTTAATTCTGTCTTTTGTGCCTTTTGCAAAGCGACAGTTTATACGCTCAAACTTATCGTCATATTTATAATTGGCTTTTCTGCGCGCTTCTGTGGTCTTATATTCCATATTTTTTACACCTCTTTCGTTTATATAGTTACATTCATTATATATTTTTGTGCCTTGTAAGTCAAGTAATAATAATTGCTTCTATATAATAGCGTTTTAAATAATTTTGTGCCTTGTATATATTGTATAATAGTTTTACTTTTTTGTGCCTTACATTTTGTGTATTTTGTCTATTGTTTTGTGCCTTACATTTTGATATACTTTAGTCAAGCCGAAAGGCAAGGAACAAAATAAAAAAGCTCATCGCGCAGCAGGTCAAAGTTACACGATGAGCACCAAACAAAAAATAATTGAAAGGTGACTGTATTATATCACAGTCAAAAGGGGAAAGAAAATGAAAAAATTATCACACAAGGAAATTTGCAGAATGGGCGAAATGGTTAACGGCATCAAGTTAAATTGTAACATCTATACTTTTGAAAACGCAGAGAACTATATCTCACGGCTGGAGCCGTTCGACGAAAAAAGTGGCGTTTGCTGTCACAAAGTCAATGAGATTATACAGGAAATTAAAAAAGAGTTTCCCGATGCTAAAGGTTGCCAAGTCGACTCTAAATACTATGCCGCCGGAGTTTACGGATGCATTGGTAGACTTTCAAAAGTTACCGTATTAGATAGTGAATGGAATAACAGTGGGAAAAGCTTTTATATTTATTTTTAAGCCGAAACGCTCCACGTTGGAGCGTCCACCGCGGGACGGTCTCCCGGTGCTGATGATGGCAGACCAGAAAGGGCGTAAAAATGAGATATTGCGGACGACAGAAAAACGGAAAAGCATTGTTATTAACGGACGATGAAATTATAAACAATGCGCTTGAACAGGAAAAAAGCGGAATAAAACCGCATTATGCTTTTTATGATTATAAGAAGCATGAAAAAATAACTCCGGCTGGCTGGCTTGTATGGTCTTTGCGTGATGGCGGTTGCGGTGTAGTTTACCGCCGTAAAGATGGGAAAATGATTATTACAACCGGGCTACAAGGTGATTTTTGTTATTGTTAGGGGGGCGCAACCATGAGAGATTTAATCGAGCTTTTAAAGGCTTTAAGCCTTTTTATATCATGCCTTTTTATTGGGTATGGCGGTTTATTTTTATTTTTTTATTAAATAGCTAATATCAAGGGATTTTTAAGCCGGTTCGATTCCGGCTATTAGCTTTATATATAAGGCTTTTCGGGTCTTATATTATCAATTTAATTATTTTATTCATTGGTGCTTTTATACGGCTTTACGGCTGTATATATTGCACTCCGTCCGCGCGTCCGGTAAATAATCGCGTCAAGAGGTCTTATAAATGCCTTTATATTTATATCAGGCTCAAGAGGTGCAACGCCTGAACAAATAATTGTGCGCCCTTATAGGTGATTTGCGTTACCACCTAATAAAAACAGATTAACGCACACATGACCGCGAAAAGGTCAAAAAGTAACTATAAACCATGCACGAATAGAAAAGAGGGTTGACGGATGAACGATAACGAACTAACCACGCTTGACGCTGTAGAACGTGAAATAAGAGCACGCTACAACGGCAAATATCAAAGCACGCCGGAATATCAAGCAAGCGAGCGCGCCACACGCAAAGCGATAACAAATATTTTTAGAGCTGTCGTAGAGTCGGGCGCGTGTGACGATGTTACTGCACTTATTAGTGGCAAGGAATACCGCCGGACGGCTTTCTCCAATTATCTACAGCATAAAAACTATATAAGCCCAATAATTAAGGCTTGTTATAGATAGGGGGGCGTATTATGTCAAAATATGAATACCTGGGGAAAAAGGAAATATATAGGCGCGTCAAGGCGCTAGGCTATGAAATGCCAAAAATAAGCGACTTTAGTTATATCAAGTATGATTGCATAGAATGGATGGAGTCACACGAACTAAAAATAACAGTTCAGCGGTCCGGTGAATGGTTGCAAGTTGTAGAAAAACGCGCGCACGTTCACCCGGTCACATTATTTTGTGACTATCAAGCCGGGAAATATATCACGCGTTACCACTAGGGATATTTATATCCCTTTTTGTTGCGCCAAAAACCGAGCGCGTAAACGCTTTAATTGTGATACGCAAAAAGTCGTTCAGGCTGTCGAGCTGTCACAAGTTATCCGGCTATAAGTCCGGGTGTAGAACATTGACAAATTAATAAAAATATTCTATGATTTTATGATATATACATTTAAGCCGTGTATTTGACGTTTTAAGGGCTTTAAAACGTGTTAGCGTGGATTTTATCGAGTGCGCTATAATAAGCCACAAAACAAGCCGTTTACAATGCCTAAAAATATAATTATAGCATTGCAAGCCGTCAAGCCGTGTTGGGTGTGACATGTTACGAGCCGGGCGCACCAATCCATAGAAAATGTTTGAATTTTCAGAAAACTTCACTCAATTAAAGTGTGGTGCGAGTTCTTTGCAAGTTCTCGGCAAGTTTTTGTAAAATTTTGCGAACGAATTTTTGAAATTGAAAAATCCAAAGGTACGGGGGGTATCAAAAATTCTTGACAAAATTTTTAGGAATTTTGAATCGCCAAAAAATAAATACTCTTAGCACTGTAGTCACTCTCTCCTAGCTTTTCAATCAATTTCTGCCGTGTCATTTCCGGATTAGTCCGGTGTATGTATTCTAATAGTTTGTCTATTTTATCCATATTTTTGCTCCAATAAATTAAATATTTTGTCAGCCGTGTATACAATATTTCGCCCATACAGGCTCATAAAGTCTGCGATTATTTCTTCTGTCTCTATGTCGATGTCACAGCCGTATGAAAATGAGTACACATGCACTAGCTCATGGCATAGTATTTTGTCAGCCATGTAATCAGACACATTATCAGCTATCGTTACTGTCTTGGTTGTATTATCAGTCACTCCTAAACTTATTGTGCCGTCAGACCGCTTTAATTCGCTTGATGTGGGCTTTTTGAATTGTATGTGCCACAATATATCATTAACTCTTATATCCATGCTTATGCCCTCTAAAAATGGCTATGAGCATTACTACCCATAGCCTTAATAATTACAGTTTTGATGCAAGATTGCTCATTTTGGTGCGTAAAAGGTTGCGTTCATCGGGTGTCATGTCATTCAGAAGCTCTGATATATCTCCGCTTAATTCACGGATATACATGTCAAGGGCTTTCATTTTATGCTCTTTGTCCTCTGTTGAAGCTCCTTTGTGCATTCCCTTTGTCTCGGTATAATGTCTCTTTGCTCTGTCATAATTGCTTTCACTCACATGTGGTGCAATCGGTTCAGAGTAGTACATCTTACCTTGGCTCTTATCCATGTCACGCATATACTCCATGTCGTTGTAGTTTACCGGCATGTGATAATATGGCGGTTCTTCATATCCCCTACGTGTTCCACGACCTTTAGGGGCAAATCTGCCATTTGCATAGCGATATTGGTCGTAATATCTTCTACCACTTTCTTCGCCATATTCTGCCTTAAGACTTCTTAGGAGTTCTTTGTCGTACTCTTCTTCCTCTTCATCAGCCTTTTTCATAGCCTTGGAAATTATTGAATGATACTCAGCTTCTGCAAGGTCTTTTATCATATCTACGACCTGTCCCATCTCGGAAGTGTCAACATTCTCAATACCCTTGTCAAACTCATTGACAGCTTTCTCTGTAAGGCACTCTTGCATTTTGTGCATTCTTTCAATGTGCATACTCTCACCCCCCTACGCTTCACGAACAGCAATTAAGTTACTATTCTGTACTTCAATAGCCTGTGTCGATGTATTCTGCACCGCTACAGTACTGCAACAGCCACAAGGTACATCAACGTATGCCTGAGCTGAAACGTTAAATAAATTTTGTACTGCTGCCGGTGTTACAATCATTCGTGTTGACTGTAAAGGCTCTCCGTCTACTGCAATGGCAAGTGATATAGCTCCAACTGTACCGCCTGTAGGTATCTGAATGTTGCCACTATAAGATACTAAAAATCTAGCCTTGCACTGATTTGTAATACCTCTTAACTTGATAATTCCGCTACCCTGTCTGTGAACTATACATTTAGTTCCACATACCGGTGTTTCTGTAAATGCCACATCTTCTCCGGCGGCAACTGTTTGTAATGCAATTCCTGTTATTTCCATCATTTTTACCTCTCTTTCATAAAAACAAGGGCAAACATTATAGTCTGCCCTTTATCTTTCCGACATTTGTGTCGGTAACATCAAGTAATACTGCTTAGCAGACATAATCTCGACTAACTCTCGGCTAAACTTGGACTAAGCCTCGACTAAAAATGGTTTTTAATCGGTTTAGATTGAGTTAAACTCAATTAAGATACTCAATTATTCAGTTTTAGCAATTACAGCCGGTATTGCAACCGCAGCCATATGCATAACCATAAAGGTTAGAAGCTGGGAACGAAGGGACCGGTGTAGGTCTTACTGCGTCAATAATCTGATTTGTCTGCGCTGCCATTGTAGTAGTCAGAAGCGCGTTCTGTCTATCCTGTGAAGCTGCTCTTCTCAAATCGTTATTCTCTGCCTGTAAGGTTGCAATCTTGTCGTTTGTCAGGAAGTCAAGGATTGCTCTTGTTCCTGCCTGCTGGCTGTCAATAATATCTCTTGTATTATTGTTCATGGTGTTTTGCAAAGCACAAGTGTTAGTTGCCATGTTGTAGTTTACACCCTGGATGGCTTCTCTCGTCTCACAGCAACAGTTAGCAAGCTGTGACTGTAAAGCGTTAGTATTCTGCATATTAGCAACTGTGTCAGCGTTTACCGCCTGTTGTATGCCATATCCGGTCTGCATGATATTTGTGTTAATACCATTAAAGCCTGTGAGCATACTGTTGTTCATGGCATAAAAGCCGTCACATAAGCCGTTAGAAATGCCATCTAACTTGCTGACAACTGCCTGATTGTCAAATCCTCTCTGAATTTCGCTGCCGACACCACCATTCATTCCGTTTCCTCCGAATCCGTTGCCGAATCCGCCCCATCCAAAGATAGCGAAGATAACGATAATGAACCATAACCATGAGCCTTCCGCGCCCCATCCGTTGTTATTTCCGTTTCCGTCAATGTTCGCAACAAGCGGAACGGATGCACAATTACCTGTGTTAAACATAGAATTTACCTCCATAATTCATTTTTATATACATAATCTTGCAAGAATTAGTATCACATTCCTAATTGACTCTTGAACGACTCAAAAGCCTTATCTGCGTCAATTCCCTTTTCTTTGCACAAATTCCTAGCCATCTGTTCGATGCCTTTGGAATCCCCCTTTTGAGCCATCTGCATGGCATTTCTAGCCATTGGATTGCTCATTACACTGTTATTTCCCGCTATTTGTTGTAAAAACTGCTGCGGGTTTCTCATGCCTTGTAACATCTGCATAGGATTCATTAAGACTCACTCTCCTTTTGTGTTCGTGAAGTTTTTCTTTGTGTTCCTAAAGATTTATCAAATCTATCTTCTAGCTGTCCTATTTTCTCTGATAATTCCTCAAACTTATTCAGAAATAGCTGTGTACTTTCATCTGATAGGGTAAATTTAGCATTTTCTGTATTAGCCATAGAATTTACTGCCTGATTATCTTTAGGGGCTGTATAAGGCTTATACACAATCGTATTAATGGTTCCGTCAGCGTTCCAACCCTTGACATAAATTTCCGACATATCCTGTTTAGGGAAAAATGCCATTGAGCCGTCCATAGGCACTTCATTGGCGTTAATATTTTCAACCGCCTGTACTATTCTTCCGTTAATGCCTGCTATCTGCTGTGGCATAGGCTGTTGATTCATCTGCATAGGCTGTTGCAAACTCTGCTGATAATTTTGTAAAAAGTTTATTCTATCCATATACGGATTTTGAGATTGCATATAAGGATTATTCATCATAGGTGCCTGATAAGGATTGTTCATCTTCTTTGTCCTCCAAAACTTCCTCTATCGCTTTAATGACAAGGGATAATGTCATTAGGTCGATTTTCTGTAACTCGCTTTTAGCAAATATTTGTTCTCTTACTTCATCGTCAAACATAACATCATCTCCTTATGCCTAAATTGTGGCATAAAAAAAGAGAAGAGCATTTCCATGTTCTTCTCTAATTATTGTCATGCATAAGGTTTTTCCATGTACCATTCATGTACCAATAGTGTACCATTTTTTGTTTATTTATGTGAATATATAACGAATTATATAAAATTAAGATTTCGTGTGAAACATCGTAAAATTGAGGTATGTTGCGGTTTGTGAGGATATAATGAACTATGTTAAATACCCCTCGTAGCAACGATTCCGAGTTTCATGGTATATATATCTCCTTTAAATTGATTTCATATGTATTTTGTGTATCGGATGTTTGTTGATACAACTATGTAGTGTACCACATTGCAAGAGATTTGTACATAACCTAATATGCAGGAAGGTTTTCACATTTTATTATTCACTTACCATCTCATCACACTTAATCTGCTCGATATGTATGGCAAGGTAGCCTGTCTCATTGTCCAAAAACTCATGATTTAAGTCCTTTCCAAGCTCCTTACATATCTCACCTGCCAGTGCGAATGACTCCGGATAATTTTTCTCGATAAACTGATTGAGATCAACCTTTAATTTTTCTCCGGTCGCGGCTCTTGATACCATGTGGCGGATATGGTTCATGAGGCGGTTGTAGGCCATAGTAGTGACATCTATGTGCTTTCCAATCTTTTCCTCTATAAATGTGGCGCATTTTCGAACTGCTGCCGCCATCTCCATGGCATCCGATACCTTTGAATTGTTTAAGGATGTATGAATATGAAGAGTAATGTAGCCGATCTCATCATCAATTATATCAATTTGTTTTTTATCCTTTAGTATGTGGCGTATATTCTCAGCTATCTTGTACTCCCTATAAAACATCACACGGATGTCATCGTTTAAAGGATTGCTGATCTGTTCTTTGTTTTCCATACGCTTTACAGCAAATGCTATATGATCTGCCATAGGAAACAATATGCTTCTGTCTATATGTCCAAACTCATGCTCTGCATTATCGAGCAGTGTGTTTGCAATCTCAAGATACTCCGGCTCGATGGATTTTACTATGTCCTTTGCCGGACCTCTGTCCCTTGTCTGGGTCAGCTCATACAGTGAATCCTCTTCCGTTGGCTCGACAGACTGTGTGATTTTCTTTCCAAAACCCACACCCTTTCCGACAATAAGATATTCTCTTGCGCTCTTGTCCTTTACCGCAAGCACTGTATTGTGATTTAAGACCTTTGTGATTCTGTACATATCATTCCCCTGACATTTATTAATGTACTCCTGATAATTTATACGAACTATTTATTATTAACATAACCGGACAATTCAATTATCATAAAGTATGAATTACTTCTCGTAGGTGTCAACTGCGTAGAGAGGCTCTCCTGCCTTAATCGGTCCGTCTGTGATGAGGCGGATTTTCTGATTATCTTTTAGCTCTGTGCAGATGACAGGAGTGGTAACTGATGGTGCGTTCGCCTTTAAGTAGTCAAGGTCAAGCTTCATGAGCACATCGCCCTTATTAACATGGCATCCTGCCTCAACCTGTACGTCAAAGCCTTTACCCTCGAGCTTTACTGTATCAATTCCTACATGGATTATCATACCAATTCCTGAGTCGGTTGTAAATCCCAAAGCATGCTTTGTATCAAAAACGAATAAAACAGTTCCATCCTCAGGTGCTACAACTACCCCCTCCTCAGGTGTGACTACTGCTCCGTCACCCATCATTTTGCCGGCGAAGGCCTCGTCCGGCGCTGTTGAGAGGTCTGCTGCTATTCCTGTCATAGGACTTGAGATGATGACTGTGCTTGTCGGCTCTTTTACGTCGCCGGCTTCCTTTTCTGCTTTCACATCAGATTCCTGTGCTTTATCTGAAGCTGCATTTTCGTTCTTTGCTTCATCTTCGCCTGCTGTATTATTTTCTACTGCATCATCCTCGAAATGCTCCTCTGTCACGCTCGCAAGATAATCCTCCAGATTTGATTTAATCACTGTTACTCTTGGTCCATAGATAATCTGTACGCCCTGTCCCTTGTGCACGACTCCTGATGCTCCTGTTGATTTAAGAAGCGCATCGTTTACCTTGTCGGGATCAATTACTGTGATACGAAGCCTTGTTGCACAGCAGTCCACATCTGAGATATTGGCTTTGCCGCCGAGACCTCGTGATATAGTCTGTGAGAGCTCATCTGCTACAGACCCTGCTTTTTCGTCAGAGTTCTTTACGTCCTTGGCAGCTTTTCTTTCATTTACATCTGCCTTGGTGTAGAGCTTTGTCTCTGTATCGTCATTCTCACGGCCCGGAGTCTTGAAATCAAACTTCTTTATAAGGAAGCTGAAAATAAAGTAATACAGTAAGAAATATACTATTCCCACCGGAATCACGAGCAGCCAGCTTGTCTTTTCATTTCCCTGCAATATACCAAACAGGAAGAAATCAAGTAATCCTCCTGAGAAAGTAAGTCCTACAGCGATGTTTAAAATATGTGCTATCATGTATGCGCTTCCTGCGAGCACTACCTGTACTGCAAAGAGAGCCGGTGCTACGAAAAGGAATGAGAACTCAAGAGGCTCTGTTATTCCTGTAAACATACATGCAAGTGTTGCAGAAAGTAAAAGGCTTCCTGCCTGTTTTTTCTTTTCCGGCTTTGCACATTTATACATTGCAAGTGCTGCTCCCGGAAGACCGAAAATCATGAAAATGAACTCTCCCGAGAAATATCTTGTGGCATCGGCACTGAAATGTGCGATGTTTGCAGAGTCAGCAAGCTGTGCGAAGAAGATGTTCTGTCCACCCTCAACCATATGTCCTGCAACCTCCATCGTTCCACCGACTGCTGTCTGCCAGAACGGCATGTAAAATACATGGTGCAGTCCGAATGGAATAAGAGCTCTCTTTATAATACCAAAGAGAAGTGTTCCGAAATATCCTGTTCCTGTCACCACTCCGCCGAGTGCATAGATTCCGTTCTGCACAGTAGGCCAGATAAAATACATTATGATTCCTACAAAAAGATATGCCACTGTTGAAATGATAGGCACAAATCTTGTTCCACCGAAAAATGACAATGCATTCGGCAGCTCAATCTTGTAGAAACGGTTGTGCAGTGCTGCCACTCCCAGTCCTACGATAATTCCGCCAAACACACCCATCTGCAGTGACTGGATACCGCATACTGATGTGATGGTTCCATCAAGCACATCCTTTGCAATACTTCCGTCTGCAAGGATTTTTCCGGAAATCTTGAGCATCGCATTGATTGATACATTCATAACAAAATATGCTATGACTGCCGAAAGCGCTGACACTTCCTTTTCCTTCTTTGCCATTCCGATTGCTACTCCGACCGCAAAAATGAGCGGAAGGTTATCGAATATGGCACTTCCGACCGCATTCATGATTACAAGAAGTGCATGGAGTATAGTCTTATCTCCGAGCAGCCACTGTAAACCGTAGGTCTCAATTGTTGTGGTGTTGGTGAATGAGCTTCCGAGTCCTAAAAGCAAGCCTGCTACCGGAAGGATTGCGATTGGAAGCATGAAGCTTCGTCCTACTCTCTGCAGGACACCAAAAATTTTGTCTTTCATGAGCTTTTCCTCCTATAAATGCAGGGTATGTACCGATTTGCACCTATCATTCTTTTTTGCTCCAGCGACAAAAAGGAGGCACTTATCATACACTAACCCTGTTAAAAGTTATGTACGACAAATGCCTCCCTAAAAGTAACACGTCTGTTTAAGTTTATATCACAGAAGCTTTATCATTTCAACACAATTTCTCCACGAATTTATTTTTTGTTAATCATGCTGTTTTTATACATGTTTTTTTGTGAATTATGTCTAATGTCTTTTTTCTCCAGATGCCTCCATGTTTCCACTATCATAAAGCATTCTTCCCCTGTGATGCCCTCTGATGAATACACAGCCTTTTGTATGATGCGCATGTACTCGTCCCAGTGGATTCCGCAATAATCCGGTCCGCAGTATTTTTCCTTCAGGTTAGCCAGATAAAGCTCATCTGTCCTGTTCTTTGAAGGATGTCCCAGTCCTTTGTAGATGCGGTTGTTTATCATTATTGCTACCCTGCTGTAACGGCCTTTTTTCACCCTTTTTGCAAGTCTTGCTTCCCACAAAATATTTCTTCGCCTTTTGATATAAACTATGATGGCTGTAAGTGCAGTCAGAAAAATCACACAGAGTGAGGTTTTTAAAATCACCGGTGGTATATGAAGTCTTGTTTTTGAGTTCTGAGCATCTGTACGTTTATCAGCACCTGACTGTGAACCATAAGCCTTCTCACTGCCATCACCTGATGTACTGTTTGCTGCAGCTTTTGATGTATCATCTTTTGCTGTGTCATCATTTTCTGCATCTGTATTTTTTGTATCTTCATTTGCTGCATCTTCATCCAGTTTATCTTCATCTGCCGCAGTATCATTCATATGCTCACTATCATTATAAGCGGCACCGGTGTTTGTTTTCTTTCCGTTGACACCAATATAGTCAAACGGATTCTCACCTGTCACATACTCAAAATATCCCGGTGTCATCTCCACCGGAATCCATCCGAAATCATCCAGATATATTTCAACCCAGGCATGCGACTGCGAATCCTTCACCTCACATATATCCTCATCATTTTCACCGGATTTGAAGCTGTCCTCCTTTGCACAGTATCCGCTTACATAACGGCATGGAACGCCCATCTGTCTGAGTATCATCGTGCCAGCCGATGCAAAATGCACACAAAAGCCCTGTCTGCTATTTGAGAGGAAATTATCAACTACATCCTTACCGCCTGTTGAAGGAGGATTTTTGCTGTACTTAAAAGCCTTCGATGTCAGAAACTGCTGCACCAGCTGTGCTGCCGCAATCCTGTTAGCATCATTTTCTCTTATATAGCCTGTGTACATCATATTGCTTGTGAGCTGTCCTGTCCTAAGAAGCCACTTTGCATCTTCCGCAACAATTCCGTCACCGCCCTGCTTTTCAGTATAGTTTTCCATTACATAATCATTGTATGCCGCATAAAAATCATTATTGACCTCAAGAGGCTGCTCAGGCTCAAGGATAGACATTTCCAGACTACCATCGAAAAAACCGGGACACGCCGACACCTCGATAGTCTTTGTCGCTTTATCCTTTGTGATAACAAAGTCTTCGTCAAAATCTATATCGCCCTTGGCATCTATACTGTACGGGTCGATACAGTACGGCAAATAGGTGTATTTGGTGGAAAGCTTCTTCATCGTGATTGTATACTTTTCGGTTGCCGGATTGGTCTCATCATCATAATAACCATCGAGCAGCGTGGCTAATCCGATTGCATTCTGCCACGCTGTCATCCTTGAAGCATCGTGATACTCTTTTTCCATTCCTGAAAAATCAGACTTTTTAATCCATCTGCCATTCTCATAGGTATCACCGTAGAAGCTTCTCAGATAAATATTAGAAGATGCGCCTGATGATGCTTCTACCGTCATCACTGTTTTTTCACTGTAGCTTGGGTAGTGATTACTAACCGTGCCATCCTGTAAATCAATCCCCACGCTGAAGAATGATTTTACGCTGCCCTCCAAATCCTTTTGAAAGGCAAGCATCTGTGGCTTTTTATCGGCAAGTGTATCAGCAAGAGGTTTAAATAAAAATACACATATGAAAAGTACTGCAGACACCGCCGCCATGTATAAAAACGCCGGCACAATCCTTAAAGCCTCATTGCCCTGTGCACTGCCATTTGCATCATATCCTGCCACTGTGCGTGCGTTGCCATCTGCGATAAGACACCAGAGTGTACACAGCGTGAGCATAACAACCTCGCTGACACTTGGGCTTTTGCCTATGCACAGCTGTACCGCAAGCATAAGCGTTGGAAATAATGTGAGCATGCGTCTTCTTTTAATTTGAACCGCCAGTGTCACCAGCAAAAGCATAACTATAAACGATACAAAGCCAACAAATGCCCCCGCATAGGCTTTATCGCCCTTTGGACAGACAAATGAAGTGCCATAGTACACATTTATCAGCTCAAGATACCTGCCCTTTACATACAAAAAGCCGTCTTTTATATGCTCTGCAGCCTGCCAGTTTGCAATAAACACTCCAAGCAGAAATACAAGCAGCAGCCCCGTATTTATCGCATGGCGCACCCATTTTCTTGTGTCAAGCGATGTAAGCCTGTTTATAAAGCCGCTTATCACCGAAAAAATAAACAGCCACACATATACATAATATGGGCATCTCACATGTGAAACGGTCGTATTCACAACAGACACTGCACACACCGTAAGAAGTACTGCTGCAGCTGCATTGGCAAGTTCAGTAAGCAGGACACCAAGCACTGTAAATGCATTATTATAATCAGGCTTTATCTCATTTGTGTCAGATCTCTGCCATCTGCTTTTCCTAAATGACAATCTCGTTTTTTTCATCCGCTCTGCCAACTATCTCCTCTCCCCTTTTTATCTGAAGTCTTCCGTCCACGCTAAGCAGACACACAAGCTTTTCTGCCCGGTACTTTTCCTCATACAAAAAAAGCGCATCATTTTTTGTATCCGGCTTTATTTTAAGAAAACTGTTCAAAAATATGTAAAAGCCCTCCTCGTCATCCACTCTGGCTCTCACAATATCGTTTATGGCGGTATCATACCATGCCACATAATGAGGGCATTTTTGATCCATAAGTGAAAAGGAAAGTGAGACAAGAAGCTTCATAAATGCATCCGCCTGTCTGCCCTTCTTTATCCCCCTTAAATCTGCTACTATGGCCACCGCACATGCCTTTGGCAGGCTGTTTTCCTTTACCATCAGCTCATCAGTCCTTGCAGAAAGCTTCCAGTGCACACTCTGCAGCCTGTCACCGTTTTGAAACTCTCTGACATCAAAAAGCTCCGACGGATCATATCCCGGTCTTAAATCATCATAGATATCAGAATCCCCAAAGAAATTTCTTACTCTGTCCGTTATCCTCACAGGAATCTCATCAATCTGCGGCATCACCTCAACATTTGCATATTTTTTAACTCTTTTCGTGACATAAAAAAGCCTTGAAAAATCATATAGCTTTATCCTTACAAGCTCAAATTCATAATTGCCGCATAGGTTTACGCTGTACAAAAAATCACTGCCTCCTGACAGCCATTTTGTACTTTTTTCGCCGGATAAATTATTTTTCACCGTTACACGGTATTTTACATCATCAAAGCCTGCCTCCTTCAGCCGGCAGGAAAGACTCACCCTGATACTCTCGCCCTGTGTGGCGATAGCTATCGGAATATTTATAGCTGCCACTGCCCGGTGCGCCTTTACAAGCAATGCTATAAATGTCAGCACCATAAACACACACATAAAGCAGCCAAGCAGTGCCAGCGCAGCATTACCGTATATCATCGACATATAAAAAACTATTGCCGCAGTAATTATTCCTATCAAAAAACTAATCACGATTACCTGCCTTTTTCACATAAGTTGTCGGCTGTTTAACAGCCTTTAGTATCTCATCTATCACTGAAAACTCTGATACATGTGATACTCTCGCCTTGGTATTTAGCACGATTCTGTGCTTTGTCACATCCGCAAATACAGAAACCACATCAGATGGTATGACATAGCTTCGCCCACTCAGATACGCATATGCCTTTGCCATCCTAACACACGCAATCGTACCTCTCGGACTCACTCCCAGCTCAATGTACGGACTTGTCCTTGTCGCATCAACCAGATCCACAATGTACGAGTAAATACTGTCATGTATAAACACCTGCTCAACCTCTCCCTGCATCTCAACAAGCCCCTGTGCATTCATAACAGGCTTTATCGTATACTCATCAGCCTTCACACTTTTGCCCTTTGCGATATCCACCTCTGCATCATGTGAAGGATATCCCATGCTCATACATATCATAAACCTGTCAAGCTGTGACTCCGGCAACAGCTGTGTACCGGCGCTGCCCTTTGGATTTTGAGTGGCCATCACTATAAACGGCTCCGGGACCTTCCTGCTTATTCCATCCACAGTGACATTTCCTTCCTCCATAACCTCCAAGAGCGCAGACTGTGTTTTGGGACTTGTTCTGTTAATCTCATCTGCCAGAAACAGATTACACATCACGGCACCCTCGTGGTACACAAACTCTCCGGTCTGCTTCTGATACATCGAAAAGCCAAGTATATCAGCAGGCAGCACATCCGGAGTGAACTGTACCCTGTGATTCACAAGCGCCATCGCCCTTGAAAAAGCTACTGCAAGCGTAGTCTTTCCCACTCCCGGCACATCCTCAAGCAGTATATGTCCACCTGCCAAAAAGGCAGCAAATGCCTTGATGATACAATCATCCTTGCCCTTTACTGCCTTTTTTACTTCGTCTATCACTAACTGTGCATTATTCATTTGTCTTATCCCCCGGTTAATCATTTTAAACTGCCGATGATCATCTTCATCATCTTATTCATAAATAGCTATATATATTTTACATATTTAGTATCAATATTTCAACTTTTATCACTTAAATTAAACAATTCTTAAAATTAATCAACTCTGCCGCTACACTGTTCCGGTGATGACAAGTGTGCTCTCACCCGGTGTGACAACCCACGCTCCTGTTGTGCTATCCTGTGTATAGGTTGCAGCCGGAACAGTGATTGCACCTGCCGTGCTCGAAAATGTGCCTGTCGCCTCATTATAAGTGTAATCTGTAGTTGCAGTCCAGGCTGTGCCGTTTAATGCGGCTGTAAGATTGTTTAAAACCGGAGCAAATGTGTCTGTTATAACCACGCCTGTGGTATTGGTTGCCGCAACGCTTCCGTAGTTTTGAATCCTGAAGGTATAGGTCAGTGTACCGTTTTCCGTCACAGGAACAGGGCTTACTGACTTAGTAATTGCAAGATTTGGTGCAGCCTCGGCATTTACTGTCTCTGTTGCTGTGACCGGAGTGATTCCGGTGCCGCTAACTGTAGCGGTGTTTGTGACAGATGCCTCTGTGCCAAGAGGAGCATACTCATTTAACGCTGCCTCATAGATGACAGTTGCATTGCCACCTGCCGGGACATTTATGCCTGTGATGCTAAGAGGCGGTCCCTGGGTTACTGCAGGCGCTGCCTGGAGTGTGCCGTTTGTATAGTATTTTGCGGTGTTATTCACATAGGTTAATGGTACAAGAGTGTTGGTGTTAAAGGTATAAGCACCTAGATTGTCAGAAAGTGTCAGACCGTTTATCGCGGTATTTCCGGAGTTTACGATACTCACCACATAGGTTACTGTATCGCTTTGATTGTAGGTGTTTTTGACTGCTGTTTTCGTAGCAGAAAGCACCTCCAGTATTTCTCCGACTGCTATATTTGAATTGGCTACATTGTTGCCATAACGAAGCTGTGCCTGATTAGTAAATCGTGCCATATATTTTCCATCCTTTCATATATTCAGGTATGGTTTAATATATGACACAAATCTACAAATGACACAGATTATTTACTGTCCTGTTTATTTTTCTCCACATCAGCCTTTTTGATAAGCTCCAGAAGCTTTTCAAGCTCCTCCTCATCCACGCCGGTGTAGCCTGAAAGCTCACTAAGACTAGGCTCGAAACCCTTATCGGATTTTAGTTTCTCCACTGCACGGTTTACTAATGAAACCTTTCCTACCACAGTATTCTCGCTCTCATCCTCACCGGTCTGCTCCCTGATACACTCTTTCATAGACTCCTCTATGGCATCCAAAATCTCTTTTTCCACATCTATCTCATCCCCGCAGCCGCAGAGCTCAGTAAGGCACATGAAAAGTCCCATGTTTCCCTCCTGTACTACGTCCTCAAAGCCCTCTGATGTAACGGCAAGCTTCTTTGCCATGGCAAGCACACTTTTGAGCCAGAAATTTGATATAGTGTGTATCACACTCTCATCACCTGCGAGCAGCTTTTTGTACATATCGTCCTGCTCGGCCTTTGTGTAATCAGGTATCTCTTCAAGCTCCTCAAGATACATCCTAAACATAGGTGAATCCGGTATGAGGCTGTCCTCATCTATGTCAGGCTCAGCTTCATTATCCTGCTTGGTCTTATTATTCTTTCCACCTGCTATGGCATCCATCGAATCGCCTTCTGAGTAAATTACATTGTTCAATGCAGCATTTTCAGACGATTCATCCCCATGTAATTCGTCCTGTGGTTCATCCTCATAATCACCTGCACTCTCATTCTCCTGCTCATGTGGTGTGATGAGAAATTCAAATACCATATCCTCCTGTGCTTTATTAAGCTCCATATCCTTAAAATAAGACATGATTTCATCTCTGCCTATCGGCTCCGCTGATGTCCTGATAATCTCGGCCACGCTCTGCACTGTCTCTATAAAGGTATTCTGGTCTAACATATTTTACACTCTCCTGTCTGATTTCCAAAAACTACATAACTATATCAATCCCTGTATAAAAATAAACAAAATTAAAAGCGGCAGTATGAACTGAAAATACGGCTTAAGCTTCCTTGAAATCTTAAGTCCTGATCCTGTATTTGCCTCATCTATATACTTATCAAAGCCCCAGCCCCACTTTGTCACACAAAAAAGCAGATAAACCAGTGAGCCAATCGGGAGAAGCAGATTGCTTACCATAAAGTCCTCGCTGTCAAGCACATCCCTGCCTCCTATGAGGTGCAGATTGCTCCACACATTGTATCCAAGTACACACGGCATACTTGCAATAAGTATTATCACACCATTTATTAGCGCAGCCTTGTTTCTGGACCAGCCAAACATATCAATGGCAAACGACATAATATTCTCAAATACCGCAATAACGGTTGAAAAGCTGGCAAAGGTCATAAACATGAAGAAAAGACAACCCCATATGCGGCCTCCCTGCATATTTACAAACACATTTGGCAAAGTGATAAAGATAAGGCTTGGTCCTGCGTCTACCTCCACCCCATAGCTGAAGCAAGCCGGGAAAATGATAAGGCCTGACATTATAGCCACAAATGTATCAAGAGCACATATTTTGGCACCCTCACCTGCAAGAGTGCAGTCCTTTCCCATATAGCTGCCGAATATCTCCATTGCGGCCACACCCAGACTCAGCGTAAAAAACGCCTGATTCATGGCTGCTGTTATTACATTCTTTATTCCAATTTCAGAGACCGCATCCAGATTTGGAACAAGATAGAATTTCACTCCTTCCAAAGCCCCTGAAAGTGTGATACTGTGCACCGCAAGGACAATGATAAGCAAGAGCAGAGCACTCATCATAAATTTACTGATTTTCTCAAGCCCATTCTGCAGACCACGGCTGCACACCAAAAAGCCAAGCACAACCGTAACTATCATCCAGAAAGCCATCTGCCTGGGTTCTGCAAGCATGTTTCCAAATGCAGCTGCCGTGTCATCAGTATTCATGCCTGATGTAAAATCTCCCTTTAGGAATTTAAAGAAATACGCAACCATCCAGCCTGAGACTGTTGTATAATACATCATGAGCATGTAGCAGCCAAGCATGGCTATCCATCCGTGAATATGCCATTTACTGCCCTCTTTCTCAAGAGCCTTGTAGCTCATCACAGCACTTTTTCTGCTGGCTCGGCCTACAGCAAGCTCCATCGTAAGCACCGGAAGTCCCATGCATACCAGAAATATAAGGTAAAACAGTACAAAAATACCGCCACCGTTTTGACCTGTCACATACGGAAAACGCCATACATTGCCTATGCCTATAGCGCATCCTGCACTTACCAGTATAAATCCCAGACGTGATTTAAATGATTCTCTTTTCATATTTATATATCTCCTATTGTTATTGCGTTACGTTATCACCCTGCTGTGAGCATTGACTATTGCTTTGTGCTTTATTACTCTCCTCAAAGACTCGCAGCTCCTTTATTGCCTGTCCACCCATCAGATAGAGAATACCTGTATTGAATATAGTCATAAGGCCGATTCCTACATCTCCGAGATCCCAGACAAATGTGTATGCCGCGATACCGCCTACAAACAGCATAACAAGAGCCAGCACCTTGTACATGGTCTGTGAAATCCAGTTATCCCCAAACAGGTACGCAACATTACTCCTTGCATAAAAAAGTATACCAAGGAAAGTGGAAAAGCTGAATAAAAACAATGTGACTGCTATAAAAATAACTCCAAAATCTCCAAGATGATACCTCATAGCTGACTGTAATAAATCCATGCCCTCTTTCCCTGCCACTATATTCTCCGGTGCAGTGAGCATGATCATTGCCGTACAGCTGCAAATCACTATCGTATCTATAAATACACCGAGCGCCTGCGTCAGTCCTGCCTTTACAGGAGTATCGCACTCTGCCGCCGCTGCAGCGCATGGAGCTGAGCCTGAGCCTGCCTCATTTGAAAAAAGACCTCTCTTTACACCGTTCATGAGCACCGCTCCAAAGCCTCCCGCAGCCACCTGCCTGATACCGAAGGCTTCCTCAAATATCCTTGAAAAAACCGATGGCATCATGCCTATATTTTTAATTATGATAAAAATGGTTATGGCAAAATAGCACACCGCCATGATAGGAACAACTATGTCAAGCACCTTTACCGTAGCATTTTTCCTAAGCACTATTACAGCAGCCACTGCCACCAGAATTATTGTAGTATAAATAGGTGGTACGCCAAATGCATTTTCAAAGGATGATGTGACAGAATTGCTGATCACCTGACTTATGCCACACCAGCAGATCAGTCCGGATATAGCAAACAAAACAGCTATAATAACATGTTTTTTCTTTTTGCCTGATTTATCCTCAAAGTAATGGTGTATGTAATACGCCGGACCTCCACGATAGCCTGAGTACAATGGATCCGGCTCCTTGTGAAGCTGTGCCAGTGTAGCCTCCACAAAAGCCGTGGATGAACCTATAATGGCTGTTATCCACATCCAGAAAACCGCACCTGCGCCTCCCACTGATATGGCAGCCACAACACCAACCAGATTACCCATGCCCACTCTCGTCGCCGTAGAGACAATGAGTGTCTGGAACGTGGACAGGCTGTCCTTATTTTCCTTTTTACCTGTCAGCGCCTTTATCATGTCCGGAAACATTCTGATTGGTAAAAGTCTTGTCCTTACAGTGAAATAAATTCCTGTCGGAATCAAAAGAATTATGAGCAGTGAGATTCCCACGCTCCCACCGCCGGGCAGTGGAATGTGTATCAGATCTCCCCACAAGAAAGAATAAACTTTTTCAATAAGTGCTACTATCATAGTAAATATCGTCCCCTTAGTTTTCATTGCTTCAACGCATTGAAGATGAAGCCAGTATTACTATGATACAATATGAGCAGGAAACTTTCAATATATTCTGGTTTTTTCTTTCACAAACAGTAATAAATACACTATAAGTCCCTTGCATATGAGATTATAATTTCTTATAATGATATAGTTGAATATTCAAAAGATATACGCCTTGGGAGATAAATAATGATAAAACTAATAGCAACAGATATAGACGGAACACTTGTAAAGGACGGCTCACTGCTCATAGATCCTGAGTACATGTCTGTCATCGACAGGCTCATAGACAAAGGAATAATATTTGTAGTCTGTTCCGGCAGACAGTTTTCAAGCGAATTTAAGCTGTTTGCTCCGATAAAGCACAAGCTTTTGTATATAACAGACGGAGGAACCGTCGTGCGCACTCCAAAGGAAATCCTAAAAACCTATCCTATGGACGAGGATATATGGAAGGGCATGTGCCGGATGGTCCGCGATGAGCTGCCTGCATGCGATTACTTTGCTGCTACTCCTGATTTCTGCTTTGCAGAGGATGGTGGCAGCCCAGTCTTTCACCTGCTTCGTGATTCATACGGCTTTGAGATGCGTGAGGTTGATGACATCACAGGGCTTGACAGAAATGACATCATCAAATTCACTGTCTTTCATCCCGACAAATGCGAAGAGCTGTGTACACCGGTTTTCATTCCGGCATGGAATAAAAAAGCTCACCTGGCAGCCGCCGGCAAGGAATGGGTAGACTGCAACGCAAAGGGTGTCAGCAAATGGACTGCACTCTCATACCTCATAGACAGATTCGACCTGCTTCCGGACGAAGTATGCTGTTTCGGTGACAATCTGAATGATATTGAGATGCTTCAAAATGCCGGTATAAGCTACGCCGTGTCAAATGCCCGCCAGGAAGTTATCGCAGCCGCAAAACACACCTGTGCGCCTTACTGGGAAAACGGAGTACTTAGTGTTTTAACGTCTTTTTTATAATTTTTTAAATTTTTTAAAAAAAGTACTTGCATTTTTGTAAAACCCTGTGTATAATATTATTTGTCCGTGTGACACAGATATTCACACAGATGTTTGCGCTTCTAGCTCATTTGGTAGAGCACCTGACTCTTAATCAGGGTGTGCAGGGTTCGAGCCCCTGGAGGCGCATTTTTTGTACCCAAATTAATTTACCAACACTTTAAAAGAAGCCGGATTTATTCCGGCTTCTTTTTTACATATCTCTGTTTATATACATCTGTTTTTACTTTTTATTTGTTTTATTATCCAAAGCAGCTTCAATCGCATCAATCACAATCTTAAGAGCCTTGATTCTCGCATATTTCTTGTCGTTTGACTCAAGCACATGCCATGGTGCGTAAGTGGTATTGGTTTTCTTTAGCATCTCATTTACAGCAGTCTCATACAGATCCCATTTTTCTCTGTTTCTCCAGTCCTCATCGGTAATCTTCCATTGCTTTTCCGGAGTATTCTGGCGTTCCTCAAATCGAGCCAGCTGTGTATCCTTATCAATCTGCACCCAGAACTTTATGATGACAGCTCCCCAGTCTGACAGCTCCTTTTCAAATTCATTAATCTCATTGTAAGCACGCTGCCATTCATTCTCGCTGCAAAAGCCCTCTAGTCTTTCTACCATAACCCTGCCATACCATGTCCTGTCAAAAATAGCTATATGCCCGGTCTTAGGAAGACGATTCCAAAATCTCCACAGATAGTGTCTGGCTTTCTCGTTTGGCAGCGGACTTGCAATCGGATGCACCTCAAAGCCTCTCGGATCCAGCGCCCCTGTGATTCTCTTTATATTTCCACCCTTTCCTGCTGCATCCCAGCCCTCATAAGCTATGACAACAGGAATCTTTCGCCTGTATAGCTTGTTATGCAGCTCGCTAAGCTTAGACTGAAGATTTTTGAGCTCCTTTTTGTATTCTTCCTCAGATAGTTCCTTATCAAGTGATATCTCAGAAAGCTTTGGAATCTTCTCAAGCGGGAACACATTCTGTAACAGCGGCACAGCAAGATTACTGTTTTTAAGTGCTGTCTCTATTCCACTAACCAGCGTCTCCAGCACCTGAAGCTCAGCCCATTTTCTATTCTTTGCATCAACTATATACCAAGGATCTGCAGGCGAATTTGTATCATTCAGATATCTGTCAAACACATGCATACACTTGTCATAATGCTTATTCTGCCAGTCTTCATCTCCACTGACACGCCATCTGGTATCCTTATTCTCCTTTAATACCTCAATACGCTTTTTTTGTTCCTTCCGGCTGATTTGGAAGAAAAATTTCATAACAAGATAACCATTGTCAGTCAGCTGTCGCTCGAAGCGCTTCACGCTTTCAATTTTCTTCTTGTACTCCTTCTCTCCTATCTTGTCGTGCAGTACATCCTTTACTACCTCATCCATCCAGCCCGAATCAAGAAACTCAAGCTTCCCGTTTGCCGGAATCTTTACAAAATACCGATATAAAAAAGGCTTGCGTCTTTCCTCCTCTGTCGGCTCGTCCATGGTTGCGACCTTGAAAAATCGCGGATCAATATTCTTGATTACCTTACCGAGCACACTGCCCTTTCCTGCAGTACCCCAGCCCTCAAACAGCACAAGTACAGGCAGTCCATGCTCCTTAATCTGCATCTGAAGCACAGACAGCTTAGAGCGCGCTGCATGCAGGCGCTCATCCAGCTCTTCCTCCTCCGGAATTTGTGGTTTAATCCAGTTTTCTAACATGTAATTACCTCCCAAATATATAATTTCAGCCATAAAACCTCTACATCACTATATTAGTATAGCTTTTTTCAGGCTAAAATACAATCTTCACACTATATTTGTTTCAGGTATGTTTCAGTTCTCCGCTTCTCCAATATTTGTCATTTTAAAGCCCTCTCCGTGCACCTCATGAGACTCAACAACCACAATAAAAGAGTCCGGGTCTGCATCTTTTACGGATTTACGCACCTGGTACATTTCCTTACTGTTGCATGCACACATTACCACCTGAATATCGTCCTGCTTATATCCTCCCTGCGCCTTAAGAATAGTGCTTCCGCGCTGACTGCATTCATCAATTACATCGCATATTCTCTTTCCATTTTTTGTGACGATAAAGGCTACTTTGCCTGAATTCATGCCATATATCATTTTATCAATAACAACCGCAGACAGTATATTCACTATCATGCCGTAAATCATTCCGTCAATATCCCGAAACAAAAGTCCTCCAACCAGAATAATTCCGACATCAGTAAGAAAAGAGATGTTGCCCATCGATAAATGAGGCCGCAATGCTTTTACAGCCATGATGATAAAATCAGCTCCTCCTGTTGAAGAATTTCTTGTATAAATCATGGCATAGCCTATTCCGCAAAATACACCTGTGCACAATGCCGCAAGCAGTCTGTCGCCCTGATACACCGGAAATAACGGCGCAACATAGTCAACAATAAAAGAAGACAAAAGCATGCATCGTATTGAGCTGACAAAAAATTTTCTGCCCAATAATTTGCAGCATAGTATCGCAACCGGAATATTAAGCAAAACCGTTGATAAACCAATGGAAATATTAAACAGCCGGTATAAAATAATCGAAATACCCGAAAAACCTGTCATAGGAAACTCTGCCTGCAGAGCGAAGTTATATATACCTATTGCATAAAAGATGCTTCCCGCAAGCTCCCACATAATCTGTACCAATAATTCTTTTTTCTTATTCATATTGCATCTATCCTCCAAAATAAATAAGCGCCCGGAAACAAATCTTACAGTGTAAATTACTGCACCTACGATTTGCTCCCAGACGCTTTAACCACTCATCCGGTGAAGAGTGAACGTTTTCTGATGTATGCAATTATTATATTTGAGATGTTAAATTAAGTCAAGCCGGAATCATCAATTTTGCTATTTTGATTTGTAAGCTCTCTGCATAAATTCAAACACTGCCTCTTTCGTCGGAATCGCAGGTATTCCACCTCGCTTTTGCACACACAATCCTGCAACTGCATTTCCCAAAACAGCACACTTTCTGATTTCTTCCAATTCCATCTTTTCTACGGGCTTATTTATAGAAAGAATACTGCATAATACGCCTCCCCAGAAAGAATCCCCCGCTCCGGTTGTATCGACTGCATTTGTCTTAAACGCTTTTATGATTTCTTTTCTGCTTTTTGTTGCCATAAGAACGCCATGTTCTCCCAATGTAATGGCAACCAGCTTTGGTCCCATAGCAAGAATTTCTTCTGCAGCCTGCTCATAACTTTTAGCCCCTGTCAGGAGAATACTCTCTTCATCCGATACTTTCATGACATCTACCAGTTCTACAACAGACTTCATTTTTTTCACTGCATACTCTTTGCTCTTCCAAAGAGACGGGCGGTAATTTGGATCATATGAAATAAGTACACCCGCTGCTTTTGCCATTTTTACTGCTTCGATCGTTGCGCTTTCTGCCGGCTCGTCTGTCAGCGATAATGATCCAAAATGAAAAATTCTGCATCCGGAAATTAACGTCTGATCCAGTTCTTCTTTTTTTAACTGTGTATCTGCACCCGGTTTTCTTGCAAAAGAAAAATTTCTTTCTCCATTTTCACCGATTTCCACAAATGCCAGTGTTGTAAAATAATCCGGATCTTCGACGATAGCATCTGTATTGATTCCTTCAGTTTGCAGTGTCCTCTTTAAAAATTTACCATGCATATCGTTTCCAACTTTTCCAATAAAAGAGGTGCGATACCCAAAATGACTTGCAACTGTCAGAAGATTTGCCGGAGCACCGCCGGGATTCTGTTCAAACAGTTTTCTCCCACCCTGACTGTGTCCTGCTTCCGTAAAATCAATCAGTAATTCCCCCAATGCCACAATATCAACTTTTTCTTCCATTTTTCAGTTCCTCCACAATCTCATTATAACGTTTTTTATTTAACCGGTAGAAAAATAATACAACCGCAGTCACAATCCAAAGTGCACCTGGAATCGTCGTAAATGCATGTTTCATAATTGAAAGTACAGTTGCATTTTGTGTCTGATTTGCAATATAACCACATTTTCCAAGTAATCCTGCTAAAAGTGCTGTTCCAATTGCCATTCCGATTTTATTTCCAAGTGAAATAAATGCATACTGAAAACCGTCATTTCTAAGTCCGGTTTTCCACTCCCCATATTCCACACAGTCTGGAATAATTGCATAGATTGCGGTATTAAATCCAGAGAAAAAAAACTGTGTGAGACCAGATAATGCATAAAAAATAGCCGGTGATTCTTTGGCATTGAAGAAAAACATAGACAACATGGAAATTCCTGTAAATAAAGCAAAGAGAGATGCTGTTCTTCCTTTGTTATTCAACTTGCGGAATAATGGTTGAAAACAGGCTGCCCCTATGATAGAAGGAATAATGATGCACATCGAATAAGTTGTGTAGTAGGAGGCATTTCCTTCCACATATGTAAAATAATACAGAATATCTGCGTTTCTACCATATAATGTAAATCCAAATAATATCTGTCCTGCCAATGCAAGAAGATATGGTCTGTTCTGCATAACTGCTTTCAACTGTACCTTCACAGAAATTTTTTCTTTTTCCGGAATAATCACTGCCTCTTTCGTCTTCGCAAAGCAGAAGAAATGACAGGCTGTAAAAATACATCCATATATGACCGCAACCGTCAGATATCCTGTCTTTGCACTGTGACTGCCGAATTTGCTGAGCAGTGGAACTGTGATAATATTTAACACACCAATTGCAATCATAGCTGCAACCGAACGGGATGTATTTATTTTTGCACGTTCATCAATATCCTGTGTCATAGCACCACACAAGGTTCCATATGGAATATTCACACAGGTATACCCCAAAACCAGCAGACAATATGTAATTACCATATAAATGATTTTTCCATTCTGTGGCCAGTCGGGTCTTGCCCAGAATGTCATAACAAGAAGGATTGCTGTAATTGGTGCCGCTACTAACAGCCATGGACGGTACCGTCCCCATTTCGATTTTGTTTTATCCGTAAGTCCCCCGACAATTGGATCATTGATTGCATCCCAGAATCTTGAAAAAAGCATAAGTGCTGACACAGCCGCCATACTGATTCCGAACACGTCTGTATAAAATATCATCAGAAAATTACTGACGAACATCCAGCTGAAATTACATCCAACATCACCAAACCCATATGCAATCTTACTGATCAGCGGTACTTTTCCATTTTTGTTTTCGCTTCCCATATGTCCCTCCTATTTTTATCAGAGTTTCTGACAGAACTCTATTCTTTCCTCATTTGGTCCCTTGATCATAAAAAACTTCACACCATTTTCCCAAAATGGCAGTTCTTCGATTCCGTCTGTAATAATTGTGTATTTTTCATTGCAGATTTTCTGATACATACTTTCAATGTCTTCCACATCAAGTGCAACATGTTGATATGCACCGTCTGACATTGCCGCCTGCCCATTTTCAAAAGTCTCTATACAGTAATTTTTTATCTGTAAAAATGCCACTTTTTCCCCTGCTTTTTCATTATAAGACTGCATAATTACTTCAAATCCAAGACTCTTATAAAACTCAACTGTTTTCTGTAAATCGTTTGTCGGAAGCCCGACATGGGCAACTCCGACAATTCCATATTTATTTTCCATACGAACTCCTTACTTTTCACTGACGTTGATAATTACTTTCATCGTTGTCTCGCGGTTATCATCAATATACTGGTATGCCTTCAGATAATCTTTAAAAGCAAATGTCTTTGAGATGAGCGGTTTCAAATGAACTTTGCCCTCATTTACCAGTCTGATTCCATCTATGTAATCATCATGGCGGTACATCATCGTGCTCTTAATGTCAAGTTCGTGATCATTTGCCACTGCAAGATCTACTTCTGCCATTCCTGCAAAAACAGCCACCAGTACGATCGTGCTTCCTTTTCTTGCATATTTAATTGCCTGTCCCATTGTGATATTGTTTCCGGCACAGTCGTAGATCACATCCGCCTTATCCGGTCCAAATGCTTCGATCATTGCCTCACCGAAGTCTTTATTTAGGGTATTCACACACACATCAATTCCACATTCTTTTGCCTTTGCCAGTCTAAGATCACTGATATCTGTGATCATCACTTTCGCTGCCCCCATTCCTTTTGCTGCCTGTGCCACGAGATTTCCAATCGGTCCTGCTCCAAGGACTGCAATATTCATGCCAGCCACATCGCCCATCTGTTTTACACCATGAACTGCCACAGCAAGAGGTTCGATCATAGCTCCTTCTTCATAGGACATATCTTCTGGAATAGGTGTTACTTTAGATGCATCCACTGCAAAATACTCAGATGCTGTTCCTGTCGTCTGAAATCCCATTACTTTTAATTCCTCACAGAGATTATACTTTCCATGACGACATGGATAGCAATGTCCACAATATACCTGAGGCTCTATCGTCACCTTCTGTCCCACATGAAACTCTGTGACATTTTTTCCAAGTTCTGTAATCTCACCTGAAACCTCATGTCCTTGTGTTACCGGATATTTTGTAAACGGATGTTTTCCATGATAAACATGAATATCTGATCCACAAACACCAATATTCATAATCTTTACCAAAACCTGATTTTCCTTTACCTCCGGAACCGGAACCTCTCTGAAAATAATTTCTCCTGGATTTGTCATTACCTGCTGTAACATAATTGTTTCCTCCTTTTTTATGTTGTTTTATTTTATGTTTTATAAATTGTTTTATTAAAGTAATTACATTATTACCTTGTAAACACAATTTGTCAATATGTTTTTTCATATTTCTATATATTTCATAATTTCAAAATCTATTTTTTGTGTATTTTTCACAATTAACACGCAAAAAAAACGGAAAGGAAACCGTAGTTACTGTTTTCTTTCCGTTTTTTACTATAATATGATATGAGGATCAAAAAATTTACAATTCACCCATATGTTTTGTAAAAAAGTATTTCGCTGCTCCAACAGCTGACGCTTCTTTCTTATACGAACAATTTTTCAAGTATGAAACATCATGCTCAAAGCCATTATATGCCATCACTTTTTCTCCCAGTGGTATCATATAATCTGACAATACACCTCCCACATCACCTCCTAGTATGATATCCATATCATATGCCATCCGCAGATTTGATATCAAAACAGCAAGATGATCCAGATACTCATTCCATGTCTGCAAAATTTTTTCATCACCACTTTCAATTTTTTCCATAAATGCATCCAGTGACTGCCTGTTATCTTGTGTCAGTACACTTGCAGCACAATATGCATCTGCACATCCTGATTTACCACAATAACACTTTCTTCCACCGGGAACGAGTATCATGTGACCGAACTCCCCTGCTTTCTGGTTTTGCCCTCGAAACAGCTTTCCATCTATACAGAATGCACCTCCTAAGGTGTGGTTCAAAGACAGATATATCGCATTTGGATACTTTTGTTTTTTTTCTGCAAGCATTGCAGCATTAGCATCGTTTTCAAAATATACCGGAAGTTCCAGAGCCTGTTCTAAAAAGCGCAGACTATAATTCTCTATACCTAAAGCATGGGATTTTAAAACGATCCGTTCTTTCTGATCAATAATTCCCGGAATCGCCACTCCAATCCCAAGCAGCGTATCCTTCGCTAATTCGCCTTCAAGAAAAGTTTTGACCTTTTGTGCCACCTCTGTACAATAGGATAATTCTGCCGTAAATTTTAAGCGGATGCGATCTTTTTTTATAATCTCATCTCCAAGATTTACTAATACCATTTCTATATGATTCGCTGTAATCAAAATTCCCATTGCATGACAGTATGACTTATTAATCCCTATACTTTTTGCCTTCCTTCCACCGGTTGAAGCATATTCCCCAGTTTCTTCCAACACCCCTTTTTCTAACAAGTCATTCACATTTGCTAACACAGTCGGCATACTCAAGTTTAACTCTTTTGCGATTCCCGCCTTGGATGTAACATGATTGTTTAGAACATAATTAATTATTTTTTTTCTTGTTATATTTTTTTTATCTTTATTTTCCGTTTTCTTATCCTCTTTTATTAAATATATTATAAAAGAATTATATGCTTTTTTATTCTTCTTGTAAAGTAATGTTTTATAATTAATCTCCGACAGAATAAAGGAATATCTGAAATGACCGCTTGAAAAGACTTGGTGGCGGCTATCCCTGATACCTTATTCTTTCAACCAGCGTTTCCTTTTTCAGATTACTGCTTAAAACGCAGGAAAGTACAATCTGCAACAGACCGACCAAAAAAATCATAATAAAAATTGGTACGATTGGAACATGATAGATATTCATTCCAAATATTCCATTATGTTTTGCATAGGAAAAAAGTGCATAGCCGAGCGGCAGACCAATGATCAAAGCTACGCATATGGTACCAACCGTAAAAATCAGTCCCTGTAACTGCAGGCATAAATTTAATTGTTTATTTGTCATACCCACAGCCTGTAATACACCATATTCCTGCTTTTTTGTCGTAATATTCATGATCATGGTATTCGCCATATTCATAAACCCGATGAGTCCTACAATAGCCATAAACAGATAACAGCCAAGCTTCATCATGCTGCTTGCAAATTCGGCAGATTGTAACTGCGCATGATAAGTATCCATTTTTATATGCGAAGTATTAGAAATCAAAGTATTCAGACTTTGTTCTACAGATGCCACATCTTTTTTATCACAGTCCACCCACAGATAGCCATAGGCTGTTCCTCTCGGATTCATGGAACGATATACACCTTCCGGAATGACAAGATAAGTGTCCGCACTTACAAAAGATCCTGCAATCTTTCCCTGATAGGTATAGGTTCCACTTCCATTCTCAAAGTCAAATGCAATGGATTCACCCGGAGCATATCCATCTTGTTCCATCCACGTTGACCAGCCAAAGAAAATATCACCATTCTTTACCGCCTGATCATAGTCCATAGAGCCAATATCCCCTTCTTGGCGCATAAAATCAAAATCCTTTTTACTCACAATATCAGCCGGAAATCTTGTTCCGTTCAGATTTACAGAGACAATCTCTCTCGTCATGACATCTGTTACTCCCGGAATGCTTTTGATTTCTTCAATCAGCGAATCATTCAATGGATCATCCGTCAGAATCGTATCCAGATTATTCTCCGGATATCTTTCATCATACTCAGCAGAATAGTCAAGCTGCAGTTCAAATTGTCCATGATTAACGGAAAGACGTGCTTCATGCTCCGTGTCAATATTTCCCACATAATTAGAGATAATCACAAACAATACGCAAGAAAAACCCATTGTGAGGATAGTACCAATAGTTCTTTTGGGATTACCCGTTACATTTGCCATTGCCATAGAAAACACGGTGACATTTTTTCTGCCATTTCGTTTTCCTTTTTTTTGTGTTTCTGCATTTTCTAAATACCGTGTTGCTTCGATAGGTGAAATCCGTGAAACAATTTTCATTGGTTTACGCAGTGCCAAAGCAACGGTAAGAAATGATACGAAAATACAGAGAAGCATAACAGGCAGGGAAAACAGAGGCACCTGCTGATTTTGAACTCCCATAGAGCCAGTTTGGGTTGATACAAGGTTTCCCTGTTCTACCAGCCAGTTAAAACCGCATTTTGCAATCAGAAAGCCAAAAAGCAATCCAACTGGTATTGAAAAAAATGTCAAAAAAATGCCCTCTCTGAAGATCAGTTGTTTCATCTGCTTTTTTGTCGCTCCCAGAGCCTTGATTTTTCCATACTCCTGTATCTTGTTGGCAATACCGACCTGAAAAATATTATAAATGACCACAACAGAGAAAAGTACAATTGCAAGAATCAAAACCCCGCATACCGCAATCGTTTCATAACTCGGCTGCAAGACCCATTGCAAATAGAGATCATTGACTATAACGTTTTTTTCTTCGATCCCACAAGCTGCTGCAATCTGCTTTATAACCGAATCAATATTATTCATAGATACATTTGCAGAATCATTTAAAGTAAAATAAATATTATACTGTCTGTCATTCTCTGCGACGTGCTCATCATAAAACTCCTGTGACCCGAAAGCAACATAAGATGCCTCGATGGTATACTCATCCCGATCATATAGGATTCCGCTGACAACAAATTCTTCCGGCTTATATTCTGACTGCATCCCTGCGCGGTAATCCAGTGTAACCGTATCTCCGACCTTTACATCATCATATCCCATTTCACTAAAAAATGCTCTTCCTGCGGCAATTTCCTGCATTTTTTCCGGATACTTTCCTTCCTTTAACTCATATTCCTTATTATAGGGAAGCATTTTTCTTGCAGTCTCATCCATGCAGACAAAACCACCGTTTTCGTTGCCTTTTATGATACCTTCGGTGCACATAGTGCCTGTAGCATCTATTTCCGCACGGCGGTTTACTTCTTTTAACTGCGAGGCATCTGCTGCGACAAACAAACCATAATTGCTTCCATATGAGCCTGCCGCCTGACTTTTCTGTAAACGGATCATTCCATTTCCCACAGTACTGATAATCACAAGCAGCATCGTAGTCAGACATATGGACATCATAATCAGTATACTTCTTGTCTTGTTCTTTTTGTCATTGCTATATGCAATCCTGCTTATTGTCTTCATCTGAAATCCACCACC